>Ga0160464_100018_pt1 | contig 253708 bp, 231 predicted proteins | sample HID1971I_E11MG_FD_108275 | JGI IMG/M metagenome (GOLD analysis project Ga0160464, IMG submission 108275) | Enriched millipede-associated microbial communities from UW Madison campus, WI, USA - HID1971I_E11 MG | ecosystem: Host-associated > Arthropoda: Insects > Digestive system > Unclassified ...
CACCCTGGTGGAGAGGCATTCGCGTTATACGATGCTGATAAAGGTAGCGGGCAAGGACACTGAGAGCGTGGTCTCGGCGCTGATCAAACAGGTGAACAAGCTGCCAGGGGAGTTGCGCCGATCAATCACCTGGGATCGCGGCACGGAGATGGCAAGTCACAGGGCCTTTTCGATCGCCACCGATGTGCAGGTATATTTCTGCGATCCTCGCAGCCCTTGGCAAAGAGGGAGCAATGAGAACACGAACGGACTGCTGCGTCAGTACTTTCCGAAGGGAGTCCCGGTTGACGGCTACTCGCAAGCCGAATTGAACAAGATTGCTAATCGTTTGAACGATAGGCCGCGCAAGACATTGCAATTTATGACCCCCGCTGAGAAGCTAGCGGAAACATTGGGTGTTGCGTTGACCGGTTGAATCCGCCGCTATCCCCAGCCTAAGCACTTCACGCCGGCCGCGGCACAGACGATTGGCCTAATGGCCCGGCAGTAGCGCGTGCCCTCGAAGGTCTCGCGGGGTTTGGACCGCGCACGGTCTGACTCATCGCGCCACACAAGAAACTGGTTCAGCACCAAATGGCTCCGGCCCGCTACGCGGCCGATGGGTCAATCGGGTTTGCGCGCGCTCCTTCTTCGATGGTTTCCCTCGCATACCCGACGGCAGCGCGAAGCGCTGTGCCGAAGCTCTTTTGTGCTGAACCAGCGCGCTAAAACATTTGGGGTGGCAGACCGTGCGCGAGCCAAGCCCGGTTGGTCCTTCGAGGGCGACACTTAGGCGAGTGCCATTGTCGGCTGGCAAGCATGGCCAACGTGCGTGTGACCGCGGGCGGTGAGAAGCTGCTTTCTTTGGTTACTTTCTTTGCAGCAGCAAAGAAAGTGACCCCCGCCCCGGGGAGGGGCAGTGCCAATAGACCACCGCGAATACGGGATCCAGCGAAAAGCCAGAAGCGCGTCACGCGCTCTCTCCAAGAATCCTGCATTTCTTAGAAAAAGCACATAACACGCGCCAGCGTTCAGTTCGACGTCTGACCGTCCGCTGCTCCGCCGTAACCCGTTGCCGCAGCATGCGCTTGCTCTCGCGCCTGAAAGGCGGCCTTGTTCCGTGCGATGGCGCCCGCGTTCGGCGGATAGTCGACGCCGTTCGCAGGCAACAGACCCTGCGCTTCGGCTTGAACCAGTTGTTGCTTGACTTCGGCGCGCGTGATTCCGCTGGTCTGCGCGGACGCCTGCCCCGCCACACCGATAGCCAATGAAGCGAGAAGAAGCAAAACAGTCTTTTTCATGATCTTAATCCTTAAGGAGTGCGTGAATATAAGCCTATGACTCGACTAATGTGATTCGATTGAATGAGTTTCGCGGCGATGCCGCTTCACAAGTCATTGCGCGCCTGCGCTACCCACTTGATGCGCGCCGCCCTGATCGCCGCCATACGCGGCGTTGTGGCCTTGCATCGCTGCGACTTTCGCCTCGGCGGACATGAGCGCATTGGGATAATCCGCGTCATGCGTGCTCGGCCGATATCCGACCGCTTCAAGTTGCGCGAGATCGGCCCACACTTCGGCGCGTGTCACCTGCCCGCCCGTGGTTTGCGCGAAAGCGCTGAACGGCAGCAGCGTTGTTACTGCCAGCACGACACATGCGATAGCTTTCATGGTGTTCCCTCTCCGAAATAGAAGACGAGGGTCTTGCCCGAGTGCAATTTACCCTCGCGACACCGGCTTCAATGAATGCCGACGTTGAAGTTATTCTGGATTCGGAGCACTGCCGAAAGTCTGACGGTGACGTTACAAGTTTGAAATCTGAGATCGTGAAATGCTGCCGCCTTCGGGCAGATCAGACGCTTCCACGACCGGGAAGGTCAGTATGAACCGCGTGCTGCGCGCATCGCTTTCGGCGTGCGCACGGCCACCATGCAGGTCCATGATGGTGCGAACGATTGCAAGTCCGAGCCCCGCCGATCCCGCAGTCGTTCCCGATGCACCGCGCGACGGATCCGCCCGATAGAAGCGATCGAAGATCCGTTCGAGCAAGGAAGGATCAATGGGCGCGCCTTCGTTCTCGACGCATACGCGGACCCGGTCTTCCGCGCTGTGGATCGACAGCGTGATCATGCCTTGCGCCGGCGTGAATCGCATCGCGTTGGCAAGCAGGTTGCTGACCGCGCGCCTGAAGAGTTCCACATCGACCCGCAACATCGCGGACCCGCACGCGACGATGTGAACACCGGCATCGTCCGCCAATCCCTCGAAGTAGTCGGCGATATGCTGCAATTCCTTGCCGCCATCGATGATGCGCATGTTCTTCGCAAACTGCGGATGCTCGGCGCGCGCGAGGAACAGCACGTTCTCGATCATCCGCGAAAGCCGCTCGCATTCTTCGAGGCCGGACTCGAGTGTCGCCTGATACTCCTCGACCGGGCGTGGCCGCGCGAGCGCCACCTCCATCGCGCCGCGCATGTTGGAAAGCGGCGTGCGCATGTCGTGCGCGAGATCGGCGGTGAACTGCGAGAGTCGTTGAAAGCTGCTCTCCAGTCGGGCGAGCATCCCGTTCAGCGAGACGACGAGCGGTTCGAGTTCAATGGGGACGCGCGACGCTTCGATCCGGGTATCGAGCTTGTCCGAGGTGATGCTGGCTGCGTTGACCGCCATTTCACGCACCGGCTGCATCGCGCGGCGCACGAGAAAATAGCCGATGCAGAATGCCAGCAGAACGCCGAGCACGCCCGCCAGTTGCAGCTTGTCGCGGTATCGATCCAGCAGCAGCCAGCGATCGTGCATGTCGCGCATGACGACGATGGTCGCGATCGTTCCGTTCTGCAGCGCGGCATCGACGGCGAGCGCGCGAATCGGCGCACCGGTGGCGATGGCGAGCGGCGCGATGGCACGCTCCGTGATCTGGGCGTTGGCAGGCACCGCGGCGGTGGGCATCTCGAGCGTGCCGATCGCCGGATCGACGTTGTGTTGCACAAGCGTCTTTCCGGCCGAGTCCGAGATTCGCAGCGATAGTGCTTCGTTGCCGAGCACCTGGCTTTCAAGTCGTTCACGATGCCGCAGAATATCGCCGTAGTCGGTCAACTCGTCGGCGAGGCGGCGTGTATGCCGGGCCGCGAGCACGATATCGAGATCGTCCTGAACCTTGACCTGTTGCTCCAGCGCAAGGTAGACGAATGTGCCGACAAGCCCGAATACCGCCAGTGTGGTCGCCGCGAACGCCAGAGCAAGTGTGGTGGTCAGCGAACGCGGCCTGATCACGCGGAGTCTTCCAGCGCGATGACGTAACCCACACCGCGAACGGTCTGAATCAGTTTGGTGGCGAATTCGTCGTCGATCTTCGCGCGGAGTCTTCGTATCGCGACTTCCACCACGTTGGTGTCGCTGTCGAAGTTCATGTCCCAGACGTATGACGCAATCTGCGTGCGGCTCAATACTTCGCCGTGCCGCCTCGCGAGCAGTTGAAGCAGGGCGAATTCGCGCGGCGTGAGGTCGATGCGCTTGCCGGCGCGCTTGACGCGCCGCCGCGTGATGTCGATTTCCAGATCGCCGAGAACGATGAGGTCGCTCTCCCGAGGCGGACCGCGACGCGCAAGTGAGCGCACCCGGGCGAGCAGTTCGACAAAGGCGAACGGCTTGACCAGATAGTCGTCGGCGCCCAGCTCCAGGCCGCGCACGCGGTCCGCCACGTCATCGCGCGCGGTCAGAAAGAGAACGGGCGTCGACTTTGACTCGCGCAGGTTCTTGACGATGGACCAGCCGTCCATCGACGGCAGCATGACATCGAGAACGATCACATCGTAGTTCTCTTCCTTCGCGAGAATGAGGCCCTCGGCGCCGTCGCCGACGACGTCGACAAAGTAACCCGCTTCCTCGAGGCCCTTTTTTATATAGGCGCCCGCCTTTTGCTCGTCTTCGACAATGAGTACCCGCATTCTGGCAGTCCCGTTTGCTCCAGTTCGTCTGCAAGCAATTCTACGCGCGCCTTACGCAGGCTGAATTACAAATCTGTTATCTGGGGATGATTCAGTCAGACGATATTCCTGCGAATCTCGATGGAGAACAAAATCCGGGCAACCGCCGCGCGGCCATTTCTTACTCCCGCGAAGCACAACACTCCTTATGAAATCCTTAACAACGACCACATCCGACGAAAAATAAAGTACGCAGAAGACAGTCAAACGAAAGCCCTTGTTCATGGACACGCCGCAATTGCACCGCACATTGATAGGCCTCTGCGAAAGCTTCATCAATTGACAACAAGGTGAGACATGAAGAAGACGAACAGACGCACCCTCAGGCACAGCCCTCTCGTCGTCGCGATTCTCGCGGCGGCTACATTCAACGCGTCGCATGCAAGGGCGGACGACCGCGATCATCGCCGTCCGGATCATGATGACCGCGCCGTCGCGAAGCATGTGATTCTTATCAGCTTCGACGGTCTGCACGAACAGGATGTCGCGCGCTGCGTGGCATCCAATGCGTGTCCCAACATCGCGCTGCTCGCCAGGGACGGGGTCACTTACACCAACGCTCACACGCCGGGGCTGTCCGATTCCTTTCCCGGTCTCGCCGCACTCGTGACCGGCGGTTCGCCCAAGACGACCGGACTCTTTTACGACGTGTCGTACGACCGCACCCTGTACGCCCCGTCCGATACCAGCTGCAGCGGCGCGCAAGGCTGGAACGTGGTCTTCGATGAAACCACCGGCATCGATGCCCAGAATGGCGGCGCACTCGTGCATCTCGACGGCGGCAATGCATTCAATCCGCAAGCGATTCCCCATGCGAAAGTCGATGGCGTCTGCAAGCCCGTTTATCCGCACGATTATGTGAAGACCAACACCGTCTTCGAAGTTATCAAGGCGCGCGTGCCGCAGGCGCGCACGGCGTGGGCCGACAAACATGCGTGGGGTTACGACTGGCTGAACGGACCGTCGGGCACGGGCGTCGACGACCTCATGCGCACCGAGATCAACGCGATCGACCCGAAGACGAACACGAACTACACCGACATCTACACGCATACCGAAGTCTTCGACGATCTCCATGTGCAGGCGCTCATCAACCAGATCGACGGCAAGAGTTCGGCAGGCGACGCCGCGCCCGGCGTTCCGACCATCTTCGGCGCGAACTTCCAGACGCTGAGCGTCGCGCAGAAGGCCACGGTGGCAACGAACGGCGGCTATCTCGACGCGAGCTTCACGCCGGGTCCGCAGGTGAGCGCAGCCATCGCTTATGTCGATGCATCGCTCGGGCGCATCGTGTCGGAACTGAAGCAGCGCGGCCTGTATCGGTCCACGGCGATCATCGTGACGGCCAAGCACGGCCAGTCGCCGACCGATCACAGCAAGCTCGTGAAGAATGGCGATACGGTCGCGGCGCTGCTTCAGGCGAACAACTATCTCGATCCGAAGGGCAACTACGGCCAGAATGCGACGAAGACCAGCAACCTGAACGATGGTAGCGGCCTCGTCGACACCGGCTTCGTGCAAAGCGACGATGTCAGTCTCATCTGGCTGCGCGATCAGCATCAACTGGCGCAAGCCGTCAAGTCGCTCAAGGACAATCTGAGCTGTAACGCGCCGGGCATCTGCGCGGACGGGCCCCATGCCTATCTGCTTTACGGTCCGCGCATCGCAGCCGCATTCGGCGATCCGCGCGAGGGGCGCACGCCGGACATCATCGTGCAGCCGAATCCGGGTGTGATCTATACGTCGAGCGGATCGAAGGATGAAGAGCACGGCGGCAACGCACCCGACGACGGTCACCTCGGCCTGATCGTGTACGCGCCGGGCGTGAAGCACGCGGGCCGCACGGTCGATGACCGCGTGCTGACGACGCAGGTCGCGCCGACCATGCTGAGACTTCTGGGCGTCGATGCAAGGCGTCTGCATTCGGTCGAGATCGAAGGGACGCAGGCGTTGCCCGGTTTCGAAGGCGACCGCTTCTAGTTGAGCGCACGCGCCGGCTTGCTAGGGTCGTAGCATGTTCGCTCCGAGGACAGCCAGTAACGCACTCAACGTTACCGGCTTTCCAATATGCGCATCGAAGCCGGCGCGCATCGCACGCGCAGCATCCTGATCGCGCCCGAACCCCGTCAGCGCTATGGCTGGAACTTTCGCGGTATTGGGTTGCTCGCGCAGTGTTTCGATCAATTCGTACCCGTTCATGTCGGGCATGGCGATGTCCGACAGGATCAGATCGAACTGACCATCCATCGCCAGAGCAACCGCTTTTCGCGCACTCGACTCGGCGGTGACTTCGGCGCCTTCGAGTTCGAGCAGCGCGCCGAACGCTTCGATCCCTTCGATCGAATCGTCCACGAGCAAGACCCTCAGCCCCCTGAGGATGCTCGGATCGGCGACGCCCCTCATCTTCGCGCGTGTGGCAAAAGGCGAATTCTTGGGCAACCACAACCGGAAACAAGCGCCTCGACCGATCCCGGCCGATTCCCCTTCGATCCTTCCGCCATGCATTTCCGCCAGTTGCTTCGTGAGCGACAGACCGATCCCGAGTCCGCCGCTGTCACGTTTGACGCTCCCTTCTGCCTGACTGAACATGTCGAAGACCTTGGGCAGGAACTCCGGCGCTCCGGTCACCTGCGAAACCGGCATGCGCGTGACGCGCCGCAGTACGATGTCGGCCTGACTTTCGTGCGAAGGAGAGAGGTGAAGCACGACCACGAACGTCATGCCCGGATCCCGTGGCATGTGTTCGAAGAACCGGATCAAGGCCTGAATGCCGCCTGCCGAGGCACCAATGCCGACAACCGGAAAGTCGAGCGCAGGCCTCGCGCGGTGCGCTGCGATCTGGTTGCCCGCGGCGTGATTCGGGTTTTCCATCTGACGAAGAAATTGAGGTAGGTCTGAAGGTAGTTTAAGCCGATCCGGCGTGCGTGGGAGCAGACGCGGGTTCGTCGCGCTGTGGCCGGATATCGGCGGCGCCTCAGAGACCGCGCATGCGTGAAGCATGCGAATCGAACGCGCCGGTAAACGAAAAGCGCGCGCACATGGCGTGCGCGCGCATCGATAAGCCGTAGCGGCAGGCTTTGAACTCTGCGCTAGGGCGCCCCGCCCGGCTACCCGGCCGCGGCGGCTTGTGACGCGCGATACGGACGTGCGATACCAATGCGGGATCGTGTGCGAATCGGGGCGCGGCGCTCGGTTGCTTCTGCGCCTTCTGTTGCGTCCTCTGTACGTCAGATCTCCTCGCGCAAAAGCCCGTCTCTCGCACATTACTTCGATATCCGAACTACCTAACGCACGAAGAGACGGGCCGCGCGGCGAAACTTACGGATTGATGACGAGAATATCGGTCGATACCCGAAGCGGCGAATTCCATCCGATATTGATGCGGAACTCGGTACGGCCCGGCTTCACCACGATGTTTTGCACGGTGTAGATGGCAGAACCCATGAAGCGGTTGCCGCCGTTATCGCATTCGCTGACGGACACGAACACGTGTGATCCTGCCTGGATCGGGCCTGCGTTGAACCCGAAGGAGACCTCGCCGTGCAGCGAGGGCCACGCATCGTAGCGATACGCCACGCCAGTCATGGTGCCGGACAGACGAGTCTGAACGACGCCGTGATGGTCGGCGCTCACTTCATGAGTGACCGCTTGTTCCGGGGACGGATCGTGCGCTTTCATTTCCATGCTTCGCTCCTTCATTGCTGGTGGATTGCGCGTGCCGAATATCGAGGTCAGTCGACGAGCACGCTCGATATCGCACATCTTCGTTCAAGGCGACACCGCTTGCGTGCCACGCCGAATTTCGTGCGATTGCATGAGCCTACAATCCGCGGGATATCGAACCTATCGGCTAGACGGTGTACGTCGAAGGTCGCAGGGAATCTTGATCGACAGGGATCGAATAACCACGTCCCAGCCGTAAACCGCGTATAAAGTTATTCGAGTACCGTCAGGGAGACGATGCGATGCGCGTGCTGCTCGTCGATGATCACGAGCTCTTCAGAGCCGGTTTTGCACTGCTCATCAAGGAGCTTTTTCCGCATGTCGAACTGCTTCATGCGAGCACGCTGTCGCATGGCGTCGATTCGGCGATGATCGATCATCCGGACATCGTGTTTCTGGACCTCGAACTTCCCGACGGGCACGGTTGCGACGCGCTGGTCCGCCTGAAAGACGCACGACCGTCCCTGCCTGTGGTCGTGGTATCGGCCGATGAGCGCATGGAGACAGTCAGTCGATGCCTTGCACTGCGCGCGATGGGCTACGTGCCGAAATCGTCGTCGCCCGAAGCGCTCCATGCCGCGATCGTCGCCGTGCTTTCGGGCGGCGTCTACCTGCCCGCGGCGAGCATCGCCGGATTGAGGCGCACGATCGACATGGCCGAGGCGCCGGCACGCGAATCAGGGCATGCACAGCCGACGCACGATGGCGCGGCACGTTGGGACGCGCCGGATCTCGGACTCACACCCCGCGAATACGAAACGCTCGCGTGGCTCGTGCGCGGCCTCCCGTCCAAAGCCATCGCGTCGAAGATGGGGCTCGAAGACATCACGGTGCGCAAGTACATCAGTCATCTGCTCGCGCACTTCAATCTGCGGCGGCGCACCGAACTGATCGTGATGCTGGCCGACAAGGGCATCAAGCTCGGGACACTGCCGGCGACAGATCCGTCGCGAGATCGGGATTCATCTGCCGATGGGCGGCAACGAAGCGGCTGATCTCCGCCAGCAAGTCTTCCGGCGCCGACGACTTGCGCAGCAGCACGAACGGCTCGGGGAAGTCGCGCAACACCTGAACGGACAGCAACTCGCCGGTGATAAACGCGACGGGAATCACGCCGGCCCACGCGAAGTGACGCCTGATACGGTCTGCGACTTCCTTGCCGGAGACGCCATCGCGCAGCCGGATATCGGTCACGATGAGATCGGGAATGCGGCTGTCATCGGCAAGAATGGCCTCGAACCCGGCCAGCGATTCGGCGGCCTGCACGAGCGCGCCCGCGCTCGAAAAGAGGCGTCGCAGGCCTTCGAGGACCATCGGTTCGTCGTCGCACAGCAGCATGAAAGTGCCGTCGAGATCGGGGCTGTGGCGCTCGCCATGCTGGATCGTCGCGCCAGCCGGCTTCGATGCCGAAGTGCTCGCGTAGAGCGAAAAGCGCGATCCGCGCCCTTCGACCGACGCGAAACTCATGGCGTGTCCCGGAAGAATACGAACCACCCGCTGTACGATCGACAGCCCCAGTCCCAGCCCTTTGGAACGATCGCGTCCCGGATTGTTGATCTGGTAGTACTCGGCGAAAATAGCTTCCCGATAGGCCGGTGCAATGCCGATTCCCGTGTCCCATACATCGACTCTCAACCGGTCATCCACCTGCACCCAGCCGAGCACGACGCCGCCCGACGACGTGTTCTTGATCGCGTTCGATACGAGATTGGATACGGCCCGCTTGAAGAGCGACCGGTCGGTCTCGATGGACGGCGGCTCGACTCGACGCCTCGCGAGTCTCAGATCGATTCCCCGCGACTGGGCCGTCTCCCGATATTGCTGGAAGACTTCGGTCAGCAGGTCGAACGTATTGACCGGCACAAGGCGGGGAACCTGCGAGCCCAGCTCGCTGTAGTCCTGGATCTCCTTGAACATGTCGAGAATCTCGGAAGCGGTCTCTTCGATCACGTCGAGATCGCGATCCACCGCGTGTCCGTCCCTGATCCTAGTCCGGGCGCTGCGGATGAAGAGGTTGATCGCGGCGAGCGGCTGCTGGATGTCGTGATACGCCGACGAAAAGAACCGCTCCTTCTCCTTGACGAGCTCCTGCATGCGTTTGTTCTGCTCGTTGATCGCACGCGACGTGGCTTCGACGCGCGCCTTGGCCGCGCGCAAGGTGCGCCGGTACATGAATTCGCGCCGTGCCGAACGTTCCAGCGGAATACTGACGAGCAGGCCGATGGCATACGTCAGCGGCAGACTCGTGCCATGCGCAATCACCGACGACAGGTGCATACCGAACTTCTCGCCCGGAGGCTGGAGGAACAGCATCAGCAGATAACTCGCAATGCACAGCCCGACCAGCCACGCCGTGGTGACCACACGTAGCCGGAACGCCATGAAGATCGTGAACAGCGTGAGCGTCAGGATCGAATAGTGTTCGTGCCACGGCAGGTCCACGATCTGCAGCAATCTCAAGGTGGCGAGCCACGCACTGAGCGTCCACAGGCAGAGCAGCCCGACGGCCCAGCGTTCATCGAGTGCGCGCGGCGTCCACAGCACGACGGCCACGCTCATGCCGATGGCCGCTGCGCTTCTCGCGAAGATGATTTCGTGGTGGTGCAGATGGGCGGGATCGAGTATGTCGATCCGCCCGAAGTCACGGATCGAAAAAACGATCCACAACGCGGTGAAGATCGCGATGGCGAGTCTTCGCTGTCCGGACATGCGCTGCGCGTAGTCCCTCAGAAACGCCCGTTCCTGAGCCGCCGATCTGAACCTGCGCACCCAGAGGTCTGACGATCTCATCGCGATGCCCGATCCGGAAATGTCGCCGTCCGCGAATACGGCAGCATGACATCCAGACAGAATAGCAGGACCGCATTCGAATGCGGATATACAAATGTAGCGGTACGAATGTATCTGTCCGCTTAAGAATAGCTACATCTTCGCGGCGCGATTTCGGGCGCTCGCCTACCTACGTGGGTGTCGAGGGCGTCGGCACTGGCCGACAATCGATACGACGGTGCAGAGAGCCGAGACTTGACCTGTGTTTAGTAACGGCCGCTTTGCACCTGAATCTACTGCCCGGCATTTACGAGGAGGTTGTCATGAAATCAGTCGTTATCGCGGTCGCCGCAGCGTCGGCGCTTTCCTTGCCTCTCGCTGCGTTCTCTCAGACGGATCCGGCATTGACGCGTGCCCAGGTGCGTGCAGAGCTGCAACAGCTCGAACAGGTCGGCTATGATCCGGCCAAAAGCGCGGATGCAAGTTATCCGGGCGACATCCAGGCGGCTGAGGCACGAGTATCGACCGATCACGCGACAGAGTATGGCGGCATGCCATCCGGCTCATCGACGTCCGGATCGCGCACCGTCGTTCGCCCCGCCTCCGACGAAGACATGAAGCACCTCTATTCTGGCGGCCAGTAGCATCCCGTAATCGTCGAGCGCTCAGTTCTCTATGCCGGCGAGCAGCTCCATGAACTGCTTCATCCGCCTTAATGCAAGCTCTGGACGGATCAGCACGCCGGAAGCATCGGCTTTACGAAAGACGTCCGCGTAATGAAGTGCCGATCGCGCCGATTGCATTGCGCCTGCCATCGAGAAATGGTTCTGGTGTCCGTTGAGCCATGCAAGGAATACGACGCCAGCCTTGTAGTATTGAGTCGGCGCGACGAAGAGTTCGCGAGACAGCGTGACCGTCGGCGCCATTAGCGCGTGATAGGTGTCGAGGTCGTTTCGGGCCAGCGATGCCAGCGCCTTCGACGCAACCGGCGCGATCGGATCGAAAATGCCGAGCAATGCATGTGACTTGCCTGTGCTGTCACCGGCGATGAGTTCGCCATAGTTGTAGTCGTCGCCGGTGAACATGACGACACCTTCGGGCAGCTTCGAGCGCAACTGCCGTTCATACTCCGCGTTGAGCAGAGAGATCTTGATTCCTTCGATCCTCTCCTTTTGATGACCGATGATGTCGAGCACCGTGGCCATCGCGGTATCGACATCGCTGCTGCCCCAGTAACCGGCGAGCGCCGAATCGAACGCATCGCCGAGCCAGTGCAGCACGACCTTTTCGCGCGACGCGGAGATGACTTTTTCGTAGACGTACTTGTAGTCGTCGGCGGAGCGGGCAGCGGCGCAGAGCGCGCGGCTCGCCATCATGATCGGACGGCCGCCCGCAGATTCGACAACCTCGAACTGGTCGTTGTAAGCGGCAACGATGTCGTCGAGAGAATGCGCTTTCTTGCTATCGAGATGATCGGTGCCCGCACCGCAGGCGAGATCGGCGCCGGGAATCGACTTCGCGTGAGCGATGCTGCGTCGGATCAATTCGGCCGCGACAGGCCAGCCGATGCCCATGCCGCGCTGGGCAGTGTCCATCGCTTCGGCGACCTTGAATCCGAGACTATAAAGGTACGTACGGAATGCCAACGTGGCGTCCCAATCGACAGCGGGTGCATCACCCGACGGCTCGTAAGCAGAACGCGGATCAATGACGACGTGCGCGGCGGCATACGCGATCCGGTTGAACGTCGGTGCACTCGATCCGGGAAGCTGGTTTTCCATATTTTGTAGCGAGTACGCCCGGACGGTCCCGTCCTGCAGTGGCAAATTGATGTTCATGTTGTACCTCTCAGTGTCTGGAAGGAATGGCGAAGTCGGGCAGGTGCGTGACAGGTGCAACCGTAGGCGCGGCGATGCTCGCAGACGCAGATTGAATGATCATGTCCGCTGCTTTCTCGGCGACCATGATGGTCGGCGCATTGGTATTGCAGGAAGGCACGAAAGGCATCACGGACGCATCGACGACTCGCAGCCCATCGAGACCGATCAGCCGCAAGTCGGGCGTGACCACCGCGTCCGGATCGTTTGCCTGTCCCATGCGGCATGTCCCCACCGGATGATGGTCGGTCTTCGCATTTGCGCACGCGTACTCGAATAGCTCCTGATCGCTGTTGGCCCGCGATCCCGGAAGAACTTCGTTCTGCACGAAGCGACGCATGGCGGGCGCGCTGAGAATATCGCGTGCCAAACGCAAGCCCTTGATTGCCATATCCCTGTCGTGCGGGTCCGACCAGTAGTTAGGATCAAGCAGCGGCGCATCGGCGGGATCACTGCTCGCGAGACGAACCGTGCCGCGCGACCGTGGCCGAAGATAAGCCGTGTTCAGCGTCACGCCCGCGTTTTGCAGCCTGGCCATACCCGCCTCGATTCCCGAACCGAGCCCCAGATGGAACTGGATATCGGGCGAACGGCCGCGGTTGGGCGCGTCACGGTCTGCGTACCAGAACCCGCCGGTTTCGAAGAGACTCGACGCCACCGGGCCTTTTTTCAGAACGAGGTATTGCAACGCGGCCCACGCGGCGTGATGCAGCTTGTTGTATTTGTCGTAGGTGTGATCGCCCGTGCATTCAGAAATGACGAACAGATCGAGGTGATCCTGAAGGTTTTCGCCGACGCCGCGCAGATCATGGACTGGTTTGATCCCGACAGACCGGACATGCGACGCAGGTCCGATGCCCGATTGCAGCAGTAGCTTCGGCGAGCCGATCGCGCCGGAAGACACGATCACTTCTCGCGCGGCTCGAATGATTTGCGTATCGCGGCTGTCGCCGACGACTACCTCGACACCCACCGCGCGATGGCCTTCAACGATGACGCGCAACGTGCGCGTGGCCATTTGCACGGTGAGGTTACGCCGTCCGAGAACCGGCTTGATGAAGCTCGTCGCTGCCGACGAACGACGCGCGTCAAGTTGCGTCAGTTGATAGTACCCAAGTCCCTCTTGCGAAGCGCCGTTGAAATCGGGGTTGAACGGAATGCCTAACTCCTGCCCGGCCTGGAAGAACGCTTCGCAGATCGGAAGCGGGCTGATCGGATTCGAGACGCCCAACGGACCGCCGTAGGCGTGGAACTCATTCGCGAAGCGCTGATTGTTTTCGGAGCGCTTGAAATACGGCAATACCTCGCGATAGGACCAACCCGTCGCTCCGGCCTTGCTGACCCATTCGTCATAGTCGGCGGGCACACCACGCGTATAGAGTTGCGCGTTGATCGACGATCCGCCGCCGATAACCTTCGCTTGCGTGAAGCGCAGCACACGATTGTTGAGATGCTTCTGCGGCACGGTATGCCAGCCCCACGACCCGATGCCTTTTGTCATCTTCGCGAAGCCCGCCGGCATCGCAAAGAACGGGTGACGATCCGAACCGCCCGCTTCCAGGAGAAGCACGTTCACCGCGGGGTCCACGCTCAACCGATTCGCCAGCACGCATCCGGCCGAGCCGCCGCCCACGATCACGTAGTCATATGTCGTCGTATTCATGTCCGTCACACTCAAAATGCAGGGATCGAAAGGCCGCCGTCGACGTGCAACACGCTGCCAGTGCAGAACGGGAGAGATCCATCGGCGAGAGTAGCGACCGCGCGAGCCACTTCCTCGCATTCGCCCCAACGAGCCGCGGGGACCAGCCCTTCCTCGAATCGGGCCTCGTACTTCTGTGCGACGCCTGCCGTCATCGGCGTGCGGATGATTCCGGGCCGTACTTCGAAGACGCCTATGTTCGACTTCGCCAGTCGCAACGCGAAAAGCTGCGTAAGCATCGGCAAGGCGGATTTCGACAGGCAGTATTCCGCTCGCTCCGTCGAGGCCATCTGCGCCGAGACCGACGAGACCGTCACGATCGAGCGCGCACGTTTCGATGGCGTCGCGATCATGTGCCGCGCGACAGCTTGCGTCATGAAGAACGTGCCGCGAAGGTTGATGCCGAGCACGGTGTCGAACGCGTCTGAACGAACGTCGAGGAGGTCGCCGCGACTTGGCGAGCCCACGCCCGCGTTATTCACGAGGCACTCCACACTGCCTTTGAAACCGATGGCGGCGTTCAGTACCTCCGCACGCGATTCGATATCGCTCAGGTCGCTGCGAACGAAAAGCGCATCTTGTCCCGCGTCGCGGATAAGGTCGCACGTCGCGTGCGCGTCTTGGTCGTCGGTCACGTCGGTCAGCACGACATCGAAACCGCGCCGTGCCAGTTCGACACAGATCGATCGGCCGATTCCTCTGCGTCCGCCCGTAACCAGCGCGGTCGGGCATGGTCCATTCGACTTGCTCATAAGTCCACCGTCCCAGTCATCGATCAATGAATGCGTGCTTCCGTGTCTTTATCGAACAGCACCAGCTTCGACAGATCGACACGCAAGTCGCAACGTTCACCCGACTCGTGCGGCATGTCCGGACCGAGCCGCGCGGACACTTCCATGCCGCCGAAATCGAGGACAGCGAGCGTGTCCGGTCCGGTGGGCTCAAGCACGTTGATCCTGACGGGCACAGTTCGAATAGCAGACGCCGCGCGCTCGTTCTCTACCCCAATCGCCTCCGGCCGCAACCCTGCGATGACTTCCTTGCCGTCGTAGCGATCCACGGCTTGAGATTGCGGCGGAAGTTCGAGATCCAGCGCGTCATTGCCCTGACCGATTTTCAGATGCAGTGAACCGTCCCTCCCCTCGATGCGCGCGGGAATGAGGTTCATCGACGGCGACCCCATGAACGTCGCCACGAACGTGTTTGCGGGCGTGTTATAGACCTCGGCCGGCGTGCCGAGCTGCTGGAGAATGCCGCCTTTCATCACCGCGATGCGGGTTGCAAGCGTCATCGCTTCGATCTGATCGTGCGTCACGTAGACGATGGTTGCGCCCAGCCGCTGGTGCAGCTTCTTGATTTCCGTGCGCATGTCCACGCGCAGCTTCGCGTCGAGGTTGGAGAGCGGCTCGTCGAACAGGAAGATCTTGGGGTGGCGCACGAGCGCACGGCCCATCGCGACGCGCTGGCGCTGACCGCCCGAAAGCTGACCCGGACGACGATCGAGCAGATGTTCGATCTGAAGAAGACGCGCCGCATCCTGTACGGCCTTCTCGCGATCGGCCTTCGAGACTTTCCGCATCTCAAGCCCGAAGCTGATGTTTTGTCCCACGGTCATGTTCGGGTACAGCGCATAGCTCTGAAAAACCATGGCGATATCGCGCTCGCTCGGATGCAGGTCGTTGACCTTGTCGTCACCGATGCGGATTTCGCCGCCCGACAGCGTATCGAGTCCGGCAATGAGCGAGAGCAACGTCGATTTGCCGCAACCCGACGGGCCGACGAGCACGAGGAAGTCGCCATCGTCCACGTCGATATTGATCTCGCGAAGAATTTCCGTAGAGCCGTAGGCCTTGCGCACGTTGCTGACATGAAGTGAAGACATGATGATTACCCCTTGACCGAACCAGCCATCAAACCGCGGACGAAATAACGACCTCCAACGACGTAGACGAGCAGCGTGGGCAGCGCCGCGATCATCGCGGTGGCCATCTGCACGTTGTATTCCTTGACGCCGGTAGAAGTGTTGACGATGTTGTTGAGCGCTACCGTGATCGGTGCCGATGCGCCCGTCGTGAACGATGCGCCGAACAGGAAGTCATTCCAGATGTTCGTGAACTGCCAGATCACGGTGACGGTGATGATGGGCACCGAGTTCGGCAGGAGGATCCGAAAGAAGATGCGGAAGAAGCGCGCGCCGTCGATCATCGCGGCCTTCACGAGTTCATCGGGAAACGCGATGTAGTAGTTGCGGAAGTACAGCGTCGTGAAGCACAGACCGTAGACCACATGCACGAAGACGAGGCCGGTGATCGATTGAGCGAGACCGATCTTGCCGAGAAACGTCGCCATCGGGATCAGCACGATCTGGAACGGGATGAAGCAGCCGAACAGGACGAGCGCAAACAAAACGTTGTCGCCCTTGAAGCGCCACTTCGTCAACACATAGCCATTCAGCGCGCCGATCAGCGTCGAAAGGAACACTGCTGAAAAGACCATGCGGAACGAGTTCCAGAAGAAGCCTTTCACGCCGGAGCAGTCGAGACCGACACAGGCCGAGCCCCAGGCTTTCTCCCATGCAGCGAGCGTCCATTCGTGCGGGAGCGCGAGAATATTGCCCGCATACACTTCCTGAAGCGGTTTGAACGAGGTGAGCAACATCACCACGAGCGGCACGAGATATACGAGCGCGACGATCAACAACATCGAATAGATGACGATGCGCGATACGTTGTTATGCTTTCCCACCACCATTTGCGGCGAGTCCCAGGTCTTGGCAGCCATGCTTGTCTCCTTCAGGCTACGTGGATAGGTACGGATTGCTTCAGTGACCGCCGCCGGAACGACGGGGGCGCATTTCCGAGTAGAGGTAGGGCACCATGATTGCGGCAACGGTGCAGAGCATCATCACGGCGCTCGCGGCTCCCATACCCAGCTCGTTACGTGTGAACGTGAACGAGTACATGAACGTCGAAGGCAGTTCGGTCGAATAACCGGGGCCCGCACCCGTCAAGGCGATTACCAGCTCGTAGCTCTTCACGGCCAGGTGAACCAGAATCACGAGTGCCGAGATGAAGACCGGGCGCAGTTGCGGAATGATGATGCGGCGATAGATCGAGGGCATGCGCGCGCCGTCGATCGACGCTGCCTTGATCTGCTCCTGGTCGATGCCGCGCAAGCCCGCAAGGAACATCGCCATGACGAAGCCGGACGCTTGCCAGACCGCCGCGATGACGACGGTGTAGATCGCCATGTCGTCGCTGATGATCCAGTCGAACTGGAAGCTCGTCCATCCCCAATCGTGGAAGAGCTTCGTCAGGCCGAGCCCCGGATTGAGAATCCACTTCCACGCGGTGCCGGTGACGATGAAGGACAACGCCATCGGGTACAGGAAGATCGCGCGCAAATAGCCTTCCGCCCGAATGCGCTGATCCAGAAGGATCGCGAGCGCGAGGCCGATTGCAAGACACAGGACCACATACAGCGACGCATAGATGCCGAGGTTCTCCACGGCGACGTGCCAGCGAGGGTGTTCCCACACGCGCGCAAACTGTGTGAATCCAGCCCATTTGAACGTGGCGAATGCGCGGGAACGTGTGAACGAGAGCACCGTCGTCCAGACGATGAAGCCGTAGACGAACACCAGCGTGATGATGAGTGTCGGGCTGAGCACGAGCTTCGGGAGAAGCGCTTCGAACGCGTTGCGCGCAGAACGCTTTTTCCCGACTTTCTCCACTCGGGCGGGGGACTTGGCCGGGTCTATGGACTGGGCACGAGAGTGTAAGAGCATGATTTCACCTGCACGTCGAGAACATCGAACACGAGAGCGGAGCGGACGCTTGCGGTCCGCCTGAGCGGTCAGATCGTCACTTCGAATTCTGGATAGCCGTGACGAGCGCCTTAACAGCGTCGGCCGACGACTGATTCGAATTGAAGAAGTGCGTGACGACGTCATAGAGCGCTGTCTTCGATGCTTCGGGCATCGCCTGGCCGTGGGCGAAGCTGCCGACCATCGTCCCGTTCTTGAGCGCCGTGCGCATGTCGGCCATCGACTTCTGACCACACTCGTCGAAGCCATCGGCGGGCACATCGAGTCGTGCCGGCACCGCGCCCTTGATCTGATTGAACTGGGCCTGAACCTTGGGGTCCATCACGGCTTCCGCGAACGCGTACTGTCCGGCCTGCCGGTCGCTGCCCGCCTTGAAGGTGGCGAACTGGTCGGTTACGAAGATGAAGTCGCCCTGCGTGCCGGGGTATCGCATGCAAAGATAGTCCACGCCCGGCTTCTTGCCCGCGTTGGCGAATTCGCCTTTCGCCCAGTCGCCCATGATCTGCATCGCGGCCTTGCCATTGATGACCATCGAGGTAGCGAGATTCCAGTCCCGGCCGGGGAAATTCGGATCGACCATGCCACGCAACGCACGCAACTGGTCGAACGCCTTTTCCATCGTCTTCGAGCCGAGCGCCTTGGCATCGAGCTTGACCAACGCATCGTTATAGAACTTGGGGCCACCCGCCGACATCACTGCACTGTCGAAAATCGTAGCTTCCTGCCACGCCTGTCCGCCGTGAGCCAGCGGGATATAACCCGCCTTCCGAATCTTGTCCGCGTCGGCGACGAGCTCTTCGAAGGTTTGCGGCGGCGTGAGCTTGAGTTCATCGAAAATCTTCTTGTTGGCCCAGATCCAGTTGTCGCTATGCACGTCGATGGGCACGCCATACCAGTGTCCATCCGACTTGGAGAAACGCTGCAGCGGAGCAGGCACCTGCTTGTCCCAGTCGCCCTTCTTGGCGATGCTGTCGAGGTTCGTGAGCAGGTCCTGCTCCGCGTAATCCAGCACGCTGAACCCAAGCATCTGCACCGCGTCGGGCGGATTGTTCGAAGCTATGCGCGCGCGCAACACCGTGCGCGCCGCTTCGCCGCCGCCGCCCGCGATCGGGCTGTCTTTCCACGCATAGCCTCGCTGCTTCAGGTTGTCTTTCAGCACGCCCAGCGCTTTGGCCTCGCCGCCGGAGGTCCACCAGTGCATCACTTCCACTTGCTTGTCGGCGGCGATCGCCGAGAGTGCGTGGCACGCGAACAATCCAGCCGCGACGGCGGCAATACGCTTCTTGAACATCTTCGTCTCCTTGTTGATCGCCCCGCGACGGGAGCGTTCGTATATGACTGTCACTTGGTGGACTGCGGCAGCCACCAGTTCTTGCGTGCGCCGATGTGCAGCTGGATGGTTTTGGTTTCGGTGTAGTCCTCGACCGCCTGCTTGCCGAGTTCGCGACCGACGCCGCTGGACTTGAAGCCGCCGAAGGGCAGTTCCGGGTAGCCGTCGAGGAACGTGTTGACCCATACAGTCCCTGCGTCTACGCCGCGTGCGACCGTGAGGCACGTGTTGATGTCGTTGCTCCAGACGGCGGCCGACAGTCCATACGCCGAGTCGTTGGCGATCTCGATCGCTTCTTCGACGTCCTTGAACGTCACGATCGAGAGAACGGGACCGAAGATCTCGTCGCGCGCGATGCTCATCTCGGGCGTGACATCGCTGATGATGGTCGGCTCGAGGTAAAGACCCTTGGCGTCGTAGCGCTTGCCGCCCAGACGAAGGCGCGCGCCGGCGGCTACGCCCTTGTCGATGTTCGCGAGAATTTCCCCAAGCTGCGTTTCGCTGACGATGGCGCCGATCTTGGTATCGGGGTGCAGAGGATCGCCCACCGGAACCTGTCGCGCGCGCTCGACGACAGCCTGCGCGAACTGCTCTGCTACCGACTCGTGAACCAGAACACGGCTGCCGCTATTGCAGCATTCGCCCGCATTGAAATAGACGCCGAAGACAACGGCATCGACCATCGCGTCCCAATCGCAATCGGGGAAGACGATCTGCGGATTCTTGCCGCCGAGTTCGAGCGCCACCTTCTTCAACTGCTTCGACGCGATGCCGCCAAGCAGTCCGCCCACGCGCGTCGAACCGGTGAAAGAAAGCATGCCGATGGCCGGGTGTTCGGCAAGCGGCTGGCCGACCGTAGGCCCCTTGCCGGTGACAACGTTCACGACGCCCTTCGGAACGCCTGCTTGCTCGATAATTTCCGCGAGGATGACCGTCGTGCTCGAAGTCAGTTCGCTCGGCTTGATGACGCACGTGCAGCCCGCGGCAAGGGCAAACGGAAGCTTCTGCGAAAGAATCCAGATAGGGAAATTCCAGGGCGTGATAAGCCCGACCACGCCGATCGGCTGACGCAGGACGATCCCCAGCATGTCTTCGCCGAGCGAGTCGTAGGCGTCGCCGCTCGTCGTACGGGCGAGGCTCGCGGCGTACTGCCAGAGATCGACGCAGCCCGAGACTTCGCCGCGCGCTTGCGTGAGGGGCTTGCCGGTCTCCAGCGATTCGAGCAAGGACATCTCTTCGACCCGCGCCTTGATGCCCTCGGCCACGGCGAGCAGCACGCGGGCACGCTCGACACCCTTCATCCGGGGCCACGGGCCTTTCCTGAAAGCGACATCAGCGGCCTGGATCGCGGCTTCGACATCTGCGCCCGTGGCTTCGGGAAAAGAACTCACCACTTGACCGTGAGCCGGGCTGCTGCGCTCGAAGCGCTCGCCGCTTGCGGCCTCCTTCCATTGGCCATCGATGAACATCTTTCCGGCGAACGCCTCGTGTTGCAGCGGCTTTGCGTTCTCAAGCAGCGCCGTTGCGGTGGGAACAGCAATCTGACTCGTCATTTCATTGACCCTCGTATTGCGCCTTGCGGCGTTCGCGGAAACTGGCCATACCCTCGCGGGCGTCTTGCGTCGTGGCGGACAGCGCGCCGGCCATCGCTTCCAGCGTGGCGCCGGTATTGAAGCCTGCGGCTGCGTTGATCAGTTGCTTCGTGAGTTGCGCGGACACGGGCGCAAGCGTCGCGATCTGCCCGGCGACGGCGATCGCCGCATCGAGCGACTTGCCCGCTTCGGACACTTCGTCGACGAGGCCGATTGCATAGGCGCGCTGCGCGTCGATGCGTCGTGCGGTGAGCGCCATCGACTTCACGTGACTGGGTCCGATGAGGGACACGAGCCGCTGCGTTCCTGACCAGCCAGGACAGGTCGCGATGCTCGCTTCGGGCAGCGCGAAGGTCGCGGCCGGATCGGTCACGCGAACGTCGGCGACTGCGGCGAGTTCCAGACCGCCGCCGAACGCATGACCGTTGATCGCAGCGATCACGGGCAGGCGCAGTGCAGCCCAACGATCGAAGATGCGATGTCCGCGCGTGACCCAGACACGCCACATATCCAGCGGCGCGAGGGCGGACCATTCATTGATATCCGCACCGACACAGAAGGCACGTTCACCAGCGCCTGTCAGCACGACGGCGCGCAGACTGCTGTCCGCTTCGAGTTGCGCGGCGGCATCTTCGAGTTGTCCAAGCATCGACGGCGTGAGCGAGTTGAGCTTGTCGGGCCGATCGAGCGTGACGACCGCAACCGGACCGCGCTTCTCGATGCGGATAAGGGCTTGATCAGCCATGACGCGCCTCCTTGAGCTTGAGTCCGAACGGCGCGTCCGTGAAAATCGCGGGGTCCATCGGCTTGAGCGAGGACGACACCTTCAACTCGACATCGCACTGATCCAGCACGTCCCTTTGCAGATCGATACCGGGAGCGATCTCGATGACTTCAAGCCCGTCTTTGCCGAGCCTGATCACGCATCGTTCGGTGATGTACAGGACTTCCTGATCGCGGGCTTGCCCCATGCGACCGCTGAAGGTCACGTGATCGACATCGGCAACAAACTTCTTCTTGCCTTCCTTGACGATCGAAAGTCTTCCGTTGCCGACTTCGAATTGCGCGCCAGCCGTAAAGTAGCCGCTGAAGACGAGGCGCTTCGCGTGCGTCGTGATGTCGATGAAGCCGCCGCACCCTGCCGTCAGATACGGCTTGCTCGGGAGCCTCGACACGTTCACGTTGCCGAAGCGATCGACCTGCATGAACGAGAGCAGAGACACATCGAAACCGCCGCCCTGGAAATAGACGAACTGGGACGGCGACGGCATGATGGCGTCGGCATTGCCCGAACAGCCGAACGCGAATCCCAGCAATGGCACACCGCCCACCGCGCCTTGCTCGATGGCCCACGTCACATCGTTCGGATAGCCTTCTTCGAGCAAGACGCGAGGCACATTCGCGGAGATCCCGAAGCCAAGGTTCACTGCGTCGTTCTGCGCCAGCTCCATCGCGGCGCGCCGGGCGATGATCTTGTCCGGATGCCATTGCGCAAACTCGAACGCGCTTTCGGGCAACTTGATTTCGCCGCTGATCTCCGGGTCGTATTCAATCTGCGTGGTCTGCTTTTGAGCCGGATCGACCACGACGTAATCGACCAGATTGCAGGGAATGTGCACCGATTGCGTGTGCAGCGATCCCGCTTTCACGACACGCTTGACCTGCGCGATAACGATGCCGCCGTTGTTGCGCACCGCAAGCGCCTGATCGCGCCCGCCCAGCAGCGCGCCTTCGTGTTCGAACGACAGGTTGCCGCGCTCGTCCGCCGTCGTGGCGCGAACGATGGCAACGCGCGGGACGAAGTTCCGGTAGTGCAGCCACTCGTCGCCGGCGAAAGTCACCTTCTCCACAATGGGGTGTTCGGCCGCGCTGGCGTTCATTGCGCCGCCCTGGCGCGACGGATCGACAAACGTGTCCAGTCCGACCTTGGTCAACACGCCGGGACGCTTGGCGGCCGCCTCGCGGTGCATATCGAACATCACGCCGCTCGGCAGGTTGTACGCACGAATCTCGTTATCGACGATCAGATGCCAGATATCCGGCATCGGCAGGCTCGACGGACCGCTGGGGAACGAGCCGGCTATGACCGTTTTGATGAGCCCTTTCTTTGCGATGTGATCGATGCCCTTGATCCCGTACATGTCGCCGGCGGCGATAGGATGGAGCATCGTCAGATTGCGCGGATGCGCTTGCGCGTCAAAGCGCGCGCCGATCGCGGCGAGCATCGCGTCCGGACAGCCCAGGCCGCTCGACGAACTGACGGTGACGACATCGTCATCGTTGATGAGGCTGGCGGCTTGTGCGAGGGTGATGACCTTGCTGGAACTCACGGTGAGTCTCCTGATAATGCGGTTCTGGCTGATTTATTCGGCGTAGCGACGCGACACATCGACATGTCCGCGGGCTTCTGCTGCCTGTGCGACCGCGAGGGCCGTGATCAGCGAGCGATATCCGTCCACGCCGCTGGCGGCGGGGCTTTGGCCTTCGCGGATGGCACGGTGAAACTGGGCAACGCCGGTGTGGTAGAGGTTTGCGTGTTCCACCTCGATCGATCGCACGCCGTTCGCATCGCGAAGTTCGATCTCGCCGACTGCGCGCTGGGTCATCACGTCTTTTGCGATCAGCGAACCGTCCGAACCATGCACTTCGAGTCCGGTCGCCGCGAATGGCACGGTGAAGGCGTCGTGGAGTTGCGCGAGAACGCCATTGTCGAAACGCACGATCGCCATGACGCCGTCGGTGAGACCCGCGTTGCTCATCGTGCCGGTGGTCGTCATTGCACTGACTTCGATCGGCTCCGCGTTCAGCACGAAGCGCAGCGTGTCGACGTCATGAACGGTGATGTCGAGCACGACACCGCCGCCAGCGTCCTGCTTTTCGATGCGCCACCCGCGCAGATGCGGCGGTAGCGACACCGCATGAAAGACGCGGGCAAAGAGCGGCGTTCCGATCGCGCCTTCGATGATGAGTTCGCGCAGCTTGCGGTGCGTGGCAGCATTCCGGAGATGGTGGTTCGTTCCGAGAACGACGCCGTGTTCAGCGCAGGCCTCGATCATCCGGGCTGCGTCTGCTTCGGAGAGAGCAAGCGGCTTCTCGCAGAGAACATGTTTGCCGGCGCGCGCCGCGGCCAGAACTTGCGGGAGATGTTTCTCGTTGGTGCTGCTGATGTACACCGCGTGGACTGCCGGATCGGCGAGCACGGCATCGAGATCGGTGGAATGCCTGGCGATGTCGTGCTTCGCGGCGAATTCCTGTGCGCGCGCTGCATTGCCGCTGACGACGGTTTCGATCGTGGCGTGAGCCTGGACCCGGATGGCGTCGACCATCCACTCGTCTGCGATCGTGCTGGCGCCAACGAGCGCCCATCCAATACGTGCCGCCATGTTTGTCTCCAGTGTCGGTCAAGTAGAACGTTCCACTAGCGGCGGGAAAGAAAACGCGCTTTGCGCGTTCCTGGCTATCGTGGCCGCTGGTGGATCGTTCCACTAAGCTGCTGAAAAATTCGGCGTCTTGCGCCGTTCTTTGTGGTGGATCGTTCCACTTAATGTAGTTCGCAGGCTTGGGTGAGTCAACTAGAGACGAACCCTGATCCCTTCGATAACCGGGCACGCAAAACATCCGACTATTCAAAAATTCAGTGGAACGTTCTAGCGGCGGTGATAATCTTCCGGTGAGCAAGCCGTTCCCGAGCCCCGTCCCACATGAAAAGCAATCCAACCATCCTCGACATCGCCAGAACCGCGGGCGTGTCGAAATCGACTGTGTCGCTGGTGTTGCAGGAGAACCCGCGTATCCCGGCAGACACCGCGGAAAAGGTGCGGCAGGCCGCGCGCCAGCTCGGATACGTGTACAACCGGGGCGCGGCGGCGTTGCGCGGTCGACGCAGCGCCACGATCGGCATGGTCATCAACGACCTGACGAACCCCTTTTTCGTCGAGTTGCTAGTGGCCATCGAGCGCGTGCTTGCCGAGGCGGGTTACACCACGTTGATGGCGCATACGGCCGAAAGCGTCGCGACGCAAACTCGTGTGCTGCGCTCGATGCGGGAACAGAATGTTGCCGGCTTGATCATGTCGCCCGCACTCGGGACGGACGATGCGCTTCCGGCGGAGATTCGATCGTGGGGCATTCCGCTCGTGCTGGTGATGCGTCCGATGGGCGACGACGTCGATACCATAGGCGTCGATAACGCTTTCGGCTTCGCGCTCGCTACTGAGCACCTGATCGCCCAGGGACATACGCGCATCGCGTTCGCCGGCAATCGCAAAGGCTACGCGGTGGCTAGTCAGCGTCGCGAGGGTTATCTCTCGACGATGAAACAGCACGAACTTCCTGTTGCCGACGAGTGGACGATCGACGTCGAACTCACGCCACAGGGCGGCCAGAAAGCGGTGCGCGCGATCTTTGACATGGCGCTCCGTCCCACGGCCGTGCTCTGCTACAACGACCAGGTCGCGATCGGCGTGCTGCATGAACTCGATCGGATGGGCAAACGTGCAGGCAAGGATCTGGCGGTTGTGGGTTGCGACAACATCGTGGCGGCCGAACATACGAATCCACCGCTTACGACGCTCTCGGCAGGCTCCGACAAACTCGGCGCGCTTGCAAGCGAGACCCTTCTTTCGAGGTTGGTCGAAGGCGCCGTGACGGATGGTCCGGCAAAGCAATTCTTTGCGGTGCCGGAACTCATCATCCGTGAATCAAGCGAGCATGCGATCGAAACAGAGGACGCCACGCACGGCGTCCGAGGCAAGCAGCCCGGCCGCAAGCGTGTAGCCCGGGCTTCTTGAACGAACCGATGCGCGCGCTGCATTGCTTTCGATTCCGCTCGTTCCAACTCACACAGGCGCGCAGTGGATGTCGAACTTGATCAGCTTGGTCGGACCGAAGGTATTGCTGATGGCGACATCGGCGGCATCGCGACCTCGCGCCATCAGCACGCGGCCAATACGCGCCACGTTGTTGCGCGGGTCGAAGGTCTGCCATGAATCGCCCACATAAGCTTCGAACCAGGCAGCGAAATCCATCGCGCTATAGGGCGGCGGCACGCCGACATCGCTGATATAGCCGGTGCAATAGCGCGCCGGAATATTCATCGCGCGGCACAGCGCCACGGCCAGATGAGCGAAGTCGCGACAAACGCCCTGTCGTTCCTCAAACGCCTCGAACGCGGTCTTGGTCGGTCGTGCGAATCCGTATCCGAACTTGATGTGGCCATGCACGTAGTCGCAGATCGCCTGCACCCGGTCACGCCCTGGGGCAGTCGCGGCGAACAGTTTCCACGCGATGGCGGACAACAGATCGGTTTCGCAATATCGGCTGCCGAGCAGAAACACCAGACATTCATCCGGCAGCGTCTCGACGGGATGCTGATGCCCGAGCGGTTCGCGCGTCTCGGGTTGGTCGGAGATTTCGAGTAGTGCGCTGGTGGACAGCGAGATCAGCCCCGCCGGTGCGACGATGCGGCTGCACAGATTACCGAAGCTGTCGCGATACTGCGTGATCGGCACGGGTGGATCGACCACTAGCAGATCACCCGACAGCACGTCTTGCGCGCGGGAGAAGTGCGTGTTCAACATCAGCATCATCGGGGTCGGCTGCGGACACTCGTAGATCAGTTCATAGCCCACGCGGAGTTTCATCGAATCATCCTTGCATTGAGAAGTCATTGGCGCGGGGCGCAAAGATGTTTCCATCAGCTGTCTTCGGTGACGCTCACGTCTACGTCGAGGCTCCGGAACGAATGCATCGCGCCGTGCCAGGTTCCCCACAGCGGCAGCGCCTGATCTGAATTCCAGGCTACGGCGACACGAATCAGATGCCGGTTTCCGATGATGCTGTTGGTCGGATCGAAATCGACCCAGCCGGCACCGGGCAGATAGATCTGCAACCATGCGTGCGTCGCACCGCCGCCCAGCGTGGTGTCGTGGTTCGGCACGAAGATATAGCCGCTGACAAACCGGGCTGCGAGGCCCAGCGAGCGGACCGCATCCATCATGAGCACCGCGAAATCCCGGCAACTGCCGCTGCCCAGCCGTAGCGTCTCGGCGGGTTGATTGACGCCCTTCTCGACTCGTCGCACGTACGTGAAGCTGTTCTTGATCTCGAGCGTCATGCTGCGTAGCAAGGTCATCGTTTCGGTCGAACCGCCCGGTCCGATGAAACGTCGCGCCCATGCGTCCACATCGCCGGTAAGAATCGGCCGGCTTCGCGCGTTCACGAGATTCGACGCCTCCTCGCTGGTGTACGCGAAAGGCCACTTCGATGCATACCCTTCCAGCGAATAATCGGGCAACGGCGCTTCGTAGTGTTCGAGCGTCACCTCGCTTCTGAAGATCAATTCGGACGCCTCGCCCGAGAACGTCGCAATTGCGACCGAATTGTCGAATACGTCATGCAGCCAGTGCAGGCGATCGGGCGTCGGGCTAATCATCAACTGCGTACTCAGAAGACGCAGATCATGACTCGCACGCGGACGGAACATCATGCGATGCTCTCCGAAGCGCACCGGCTCCGAATAGCGATATGCACTTTGATGTCGCACGGTAAGACGTTGCGGGCCGCTCATTGCGGCACGCAGCGGAGAGACTGGATCACTATTTCGCTCCCAAAGGGTTAATCCGCGCGGAAATGCGCGAATGAATCAACCGAGACTCGGAAGCGTGTCAAATAATCCGAACATCGAATGAAAAGCCAGGCATGAAGTAAGACTGACTCACGTACACGACCATGCAAGGCATGGCGGCAATCGGCTATTTCTTTTTGGCGGCGCTGGTTGACCCCGTAGTCTTGGGAACCGGGATCTTGAACGGATCGGCGACTGGCGCCGACAATTTTTTGGCTTGTTTGGGCTTCTTTGCCTCGCGATTACTTCGCATTTGACCCTTTGCCATTTTGCGCCCCTGTGTGGCGGCCACGGAATGGGCCGCTAATTATCCTATTCTGAGCGCATTTTTAATTGCTGTCGCGATCTATTTAACTGGCTCGACGACGAGCGTTGAGAGGCGCGTCCGCAGCTTTCCTCGATGCATCGCCCCGTCGAAGTCTGACGATTGTTCTTGCTTTGTTTCGCCATGCGGCGCACGCTCGCGTGGCTAACGTTCATCGACCTTCCTTTTTTGCGGACATCAACATGCTGAAGCGAATCCCGACCGACCCCGCTGCACCGTTTCGAAAGCAGGACCTTACGGCAACTCAAAAGGCGCGCGTGGAAGCATTGCGGCAGGCAGAGTCCGACCGCGCCGAAAAGCGACTCGAGAACGATGCGCGCATCGACGTCAACGCTGCGAAGTGGCGTTATGTATCACCGACGAACTAGTTCGCCTCGAAGTTTCCCTCTGACGGGGTATCGCGGCATGGCGTTTGATTCGGATTTCTGACTATTCTGGCGAGATGCGCGGCTGGCATTTGAACACGTATCAGATGAGCCCGAAGTCGGCGCAAAGCACTTTGATCGGTGAGCGGGAGCCATCCCTTTGTTTCTGAGTCGCTATCCCGACGATGTGATTCAGGTTCACACGCAGGACTTCGCTGTCCTGCGACACCGACCCGTCCGAGCCGAAAACACGGTCGAGGCATTCGCGCGTGACCTGCACCTGCAAGCGCTTGTTCTGGATCGTCTGGCTGAAGAAAAGATCGCCGTCTGACCGAAGGAAAGGACGATTTAAAGACAGAGCCTCGGAAGCAGCGGCTTGCTGCAAACGAACGCCGCCTCTTTTTGATCCGGTCAACGGATTACGTTCGAAGCAGCCCGGGCATACGAAATAAATTCCGAGGCTATCGATGGCTGGATGCGCGTTGTGCCGGGATACATCGACTTTGCAGTGCTTGCAGTTCCACATGGCGACCTCCGCGTCGTCGATGCAAGCAAACAGGTTACGCGTCGTCTCGTGCGCTTGCGAGACTTCATTTGTAAAAGCAAGTCCGGCCCTTTTGATTTGTCGCGCAAGAGCTAACGCCTTATTCTCACCGCCTGGCGTCGCGCGTGAGCCGAGCCGCCTTCATAGGCCTCGTCCTCGGTCTCGAAGCGAAGATGACTGTCGTAACGGATCTCGCTGACGTTCGAACTACTCAAATCCACATCGACACATGCGTAGGTGAAGCCACCGGCAGGAAGCGGTTGAACCACAACATGGAATTCATGGTTTCCAACTTTCAACATGCGTGACATCGAGAACTCCAGTAGTGGTGAGCCATCGTACCACGCGATGAAGAACGAACCCGCGCTCGTGTCGCTGGGGCTCGGGCATTTGTGTTCACTGCATCAAAATGATCAGGCGTGCTATTCATTTCGATGGTAATACCAGGATGAAATTTAATTACCCCAGATACGAAACTGCCGGTTCCGCATGCGGAACCGGCAGGAAGGCTACTCAGATCGGCGTGATGTTCGCGGCCTGTAGACCCTTGGGGCCGCTCTTCGTCTCATAGCTGACTTTCTGATTTTCCGCGAGCGTCTTGAACCCTTCGGCGCGAATCTCCGAGAAATGCGCGAACAGGTCATCGCCGCCGCTGTCGGGTGTGATAAACCCAAAACCCTTACTGTCGTTGAACCACTTGACGGTGCCGGTATCCATGAAACTCTCCAGAAGATGAACGAACAAATGGGACCGCGAGAGGGGTCCCGGAACAAAGGATCAAGGAGGGAGAGGACAACGAACACCGCAGGCTGCGGTCAATGATGAGCAGCAATCGCGCTTCTTGAAGACTTCATTAAGAAAATTACGCCTCGCCTCGAAAACCGTCAAGATCTTTCGGCCCGCGGCACGGCAAGCGATTTGTCTAACTGCTCGTCTCGCCCCGACGGGCCTGCGTGTCCGGAATAACGCAAACCGTTTACCGCGCGACCCCGGCGGGCTTTACGGGTATAGTGGATCTTCATTCTCGAGGAGACGTTCATGCCAGCATTCCCGCCACTTTACAAGGGCTTCGAACTCCATCCTCTCGTGTTCTCGCGCGCATTCAGCCGCTTCGACAGGCATTCTCGCTACGACGAAGGCTACGATGTCGCGATTCGCATCTGTCGCCCGGAGATATCGGGCGAGGCCGGCACGAGCCGCGTATTCAAGCTCGATCGGCAAGATGTGTTTGTGGACTTCGGAATTGCCCGGCGCGCCGCTCGTCAACGCGGTGAAGATATCGTCGATGGAAAGGTGGAAGGCTCGTCTGTCGCCGATATGTGAGCCTTATTCCTGGTGTACCTGGTGTAAGCAGCTATTCGATTGGCTCGTTCACCAAGGTGGTCGTCACGCCACTGCAATTGCTGGCGAATTTCTTTATGCCGCGTGAGCCGCGCAGGGGACTGCAAACTTTCCATCTTCCCGGCTCGCATAGCGCGACGCCGGCCTGGCGAGACCGAGATGATCGCGTAGCGTGCGGCCTTCGTATTCGCTTCGAAAGCGTCCGCGCCGCCGCAACTCGGGCAGCACCAGTTCGATGAAATCGTTCAGCGAATCGGGCAGCAACGCGGGCATCACGTTGAATCCGTCCGCGCCGTAATGCACGAAGCGCTCTTCCAGCGCATCCGCGATCTGCGCAGGCGTGCCGACCAGTTGCCAGTGTCCGCGCGCGCCCGCAATGCGACGATAAAGCTCGCGAATCGTGAGATTTTCCCGGCGCGCAAGCTCGATCATCAGCGTCTGACGGCTTTTGCTTGCGTTGGTCTCGGGCAGTTCTGGAATCGGTCCATCGAGCGGATAAGCCGACAGATCGAAGCCGCCCGTCAGCATCGAAACCATCGCGAGACCCACGACCGGATCGATGAGCGCCTGCAGTTCGTCGAACTTCGCACGCGCCTCGGCTTCCGTGCGGCCGACGATCGGCATCACGCCCGGCATGATCTTGAGCGAGTCCGGATGACGGCCGTGGCGCGCCATGCGGCCTTTGACATCGGCGTAGAACGCGACGGCGTCGTCGAGCGTCTGTTGCGCCGTGAAAATCACCTCCGCGGTGCGGGCGGCGAGTTCCTTGCCCGCCTCGGACGAGCCCGCCTGCACGGTCACCGGGTGTCCCTGCGGCGAGCGCGCGACGTTCAATGGCCCACGCACGTTGAAGAACGCGCCGCGATGATCGAGCACGTGGCGCTTGTCCGGATCGAAGTATCGCCCTGACGACTTGTCGCGCAGGAACGCATCTTCGTCGAAGCTATCCCAGAGGCCCGACACGACATCCGCGAATTCGTCCGCGCGCTCATAGCGCGTCGCGTGCGCGAGATGCTCGTCGAAGCCGAAGTTGCGCGCCTCATGCTCGCTCGATGATGTCACCAGATTCCATCCCGCACGGCCGCCGCTGATGTGATCGAGCGACGCGAACTTGCGCGCGATGTGATAAGGCTCGTTGAACGAGGTCGATGCCGTGCCGACGAGACCGATGCGCCGCGTGATTGCCGCAAGCGCCGAAAGAAGCGTGATCGGTTCGAACTGCGCGACGTAGCTGTGGGCGGTGCGGCTCAGGAACTGCGCATCGTCGCCGCGCGTGCCGGAGCCATCGGCGAGAAAGATCAGATCGAACTTCGCCGCTTCCGCCGCCTGCGCGAGCTGAACGTAATGGGCGAAACTGCTGCCCGCATCGGCGCTCGCATGAGGATGCCGCCATGCGGCGATGTGATGGCCCGTGGGATAGAGAAACGCGCCGAGATGCAGATGTCCGTTCCGTTGAGTCATGTCCGATGGTTTCTCGTTGTGCGTGCGGTGCAGGTTATGCCTTGCCCGCTCAGTGGCAATACAGATCGTTCTGGGCGTTGAACATATCGAAGGCGAGACGCGTCGCCTGATCTTCGCGCACCGTCGAGAGCCAGCGTTGCCGTCGCCAGCCCTCGACGATCCGTTCGATGAACGCCGTGCTCGCGACATCGCCAGTGCGTGTCGCGATGAAGGCAGGCGCAGGCGCAACCGTGCCGGGCAGACTCCGGTAATAGGCCCAGTCGGGCTGCTTCAGCAACTGGCGGATCACATACTCGTCCTCCACGAGCGCGGCGCATTCGCCCGCCTGAAACGCCAGCAACGCATCGAGCGGACGGTCGAACGCCTGTATGTCCGCATGCGCGCGGCGGGCGGCCTCGGTCGCGAACGGACTGCCGCGCGATGCGCAGATCAGGCCGCCCGCGAGATCGCTCCAGTCGCGCACCGCGCCGCGCCGAAGCACGAGCGCCATGCCGCGCCCGGACGTATAGGCGCTCGGCGCATAGGCGATCGACGGTTCAGCGCCGAAGCCCAAGCCCGCGACAGCGACATCCGCGCGGCCCGATCGCAGCGCGTCGGCGGCTTCGCGCGGTCCGGCGAGCAACAGGGTAACGGGCACTCCCGCGCGCCGTCCGATGTCTTCGGCCAGCGCCGCGGCAAAGCCGTCCGCCACGCGCGCGAAGTGATCGACCCGGCCGACGTTGAGTGTCGGCGCAGGTCGCGACGGCACCGCGACGATCAGCGTTCCGCGTGCGCGCGCGGCGGCGAAAGGCCGGTCATCGTCCGGACGATTGCGCCATGCATCGCGCAGCGGCAACGACGAGAGCGCCACCATCGCCATGACTGCAAGGGCAAGCCAGCGCAGCCGTTTGCCGTGACCCGGAGGCGCCGCGAACGCGCTCCTAGCCATTTTGCGCGAGCCCCACGCGCCAGCGCAGCAGACGCCGTTCGAGCAGGGAAAGACTCTTGTTGATCAGCAAACCGAACAGCGCGAGCAGCACGATGCCCGCATACATGTCGGGAATCTGGAACGTCTCCTGCGAATTGAGCGTGTAGAAGCCGAGACCCGAGCGCGCGCCGATCATCTCCGCCGCCACCAGCGCCGTGATGCTGTACGCGCCTGCGAGCCGGATGCCGGTGAGGATCTCGGGCAACGCGGCGGGCAGCACCACCTTGGCGAAGATGAAGCCTTGCGAAGCGCCCATCGAGCGCGCGCAATCGATGAACACGCGCTCGACCTGCTTGACGCCCGAAATGGTATTGAGCAGCACCGGCCAGAACGCGGCCCACACGATGATCGCGATCTTTGACGACTCGCCGATGCCGAGGAACAGCATGAACACCGGGAACAGCGCGAACGCGGACACCTGGCGCAGCAGTTGATAGAGCGGATCGATGATGCGTTCGGCGCGACGAAACCATCCCAGCGCGAAGCCCGACAGGACGCCGCCCGCGATGGCCAGCAAGAGGCCAACGATGGAGCGCAGCGCGCTCGCGCCGAGGTGCTTCCACACGTCGCCGCTATCGAACAGGCGCGCGATGGCGAGCGCCACTTGCGAGGGCGGGCTCAGATACGCCGGGTTCACGATGCCCGCGCGCGGCAGCACTTCCCACAGCAACGCAAAAACGATCAGCGCGATCGAACGCTCGAACGCGTAAGAGACGTTCATGCCGCGCCCGCGCTTTGCCTTACGCGCAACGTCCCGCTTCGCGCCGATCAGCACGGACAGCTTGTTCAAGGTCTCTTGCTCGGCCACTTCTCATGCCCCCGTCAGTGTTTCGGCTTCAAGCACACGCGGTGCGCCGCGCGCGTCGTCCAGTTCATGACTCAGGCTCGCCCACGCGCGCTGCCGCAGCGCGACGAACGCGGCGCTGTGTCGTATCGATGCGGAACGCGGACGCGGCAGATCGACATCGATGATCTCCTTGACGCGCCCCGGCCCGCGCCCGACGATAGCCACGCGATCCGCCAGGAAAATCGCTTCGTCGATGCTGTGCGTGACGAACACGACCGTCTTCGCGCTCTGCTCCCAGATGCCCAGCAACTCCTGCTGCAAGGACTCGCGCGTCTGCGCATCGAGCGCGCCGAAGGGCTCGTCCATCAGCAGGATTTCGGGGCCGTAGGCGAGCACCCGCGCGATCGCCACGCGCTGCCGCATGCCGCCCGAAAGCTGATGCGGATAGTGATCGGCGAAATCGAGCAGGCCGACCAGACGCAAGAACCGTTCGGCCTCGCTGCGGCGTTGCGCCCGTTTCACGCCGCGAATCTCCAGTCCTGTTTCGACGTTCTTGCGCACCGTGCGCCACGGAAACAGCGCATAGCCCTGAAACACGAAGCCGAGTTTGTTGCGCGCCGCGCCGACAGGCTCGCCGTCCACGCTGATGCGGCCCGAGGTCGGCGCGGTCAGGCCTGCGAGAAGGTTGAGCAGGGTCGACTTGCCGCAGCCGCTCGGACCGAGCACGGCGAGGAACTCGCCCTCGCGCACGCGCAGGTCGAAGTGTTCGAGCACGGTATGGCTCGACGCCGTCGCCTCGTTGACGTAAGCGAGCGACAGATCGCGAACGACGATCTTGTCGGGTGCCGTGCGTGTCGCGCTCATGATGGTCTGCCGTTCGCGACCGGCGTGGCGTTTGCCTGCGACTGCTTCGCGGCCAACGGGTTGTACTCGTTCGTGTAGACGTCCTTCACCTGCACCTTGCCCTTCGGAATCTTGCCGGCCTGTTCGAGGATATCGATGTAGTACTGGATCGGCGGCTCGGTCACCACGAGATCTTTCACGTAGGCATAGCGCTCGACCAGCTTCACGTCGATACCGAGCCGCTCCGCCGTGAGCTGGCGCGCTTCGTCCGGATGCGCGTTGACCCAGTTGCCGGCCTTCGCGATGGCCGTCACGAAATCCTTCACCGCTTGCGGATGCGCGCGCGCGAACGCGCCGTTCACGCTGTAGGGCGCCATGCCGCCCAGTCCGCCGTCCTCGTCCCAGTCGCTCCACAGCTTGTGCAGTTGCGGATCGGCCTCGGCAGCGCCGGAGAAAGGCGGATGAATGATGGCGATATCCACGTTCTTCGTGACGAGCGCCTGCTGCGACTGGTTGTCGGGCACGACGAGCCAGTTGACCTTCGACACGTCCACGCCGTGCTGCGACAGATACTTCTTCGTCACGAATTCCGCACACGCGCCGAAGCTGTTGAACGCCACAGTCTTGCCCTCGAAGTCCTTCGGCCCGCGAATGCCCGAATCCTTGCGCGTGAAGTACTTCATATGCGGCGCATCGGGCAGCGTCTCGCCGCCCGCGGAGACGACCTTGATATCCGCGCCGCTCGCGATCGCGGAGATGACGAGCGGCACCATGCGCGTACCGAAATCGATCTCCCCTGTGCCGACGAGCGGAATGATCTGCGGCGCGGATATCTTGCCGACATACTTCGGACGCGTGCTCGTGCCTTCGAAATAGCCGAGCTTGTCGGCGAGATAGACGAGATCGAACGCCGGGTTGTCGGGATACTTGAAGTACGTCACTTCCTGCCGGCTGCTCTGCGCGACCGGCGACGCCGACGATTGCGCCTGCTCTTCATGAGGCTTGCAGCCGCCCAGCAAAACAAGCGCGGCGGCCGCGCAGGCCGCCAGAGTGAGCTTTCCGGCAACGTATGGCCGGCGATGCGAATTGGACGCCTTCATGGGATCGGAATGAGAAGAGCAGCAAAGGGAAATGGTCAGGCACAGCGCGACCGGCCATGCGGTGCTCAGGCATTCTCACGCCGCGAGCGACACGCGCGAACGAAGGAAATATGCATAGCTCTTGCGATGAAAACTGAAATGCAATTCAGCCGATGCGCGATGGCATTAGCGGCATCGGCAGATATGAACACTGCAAAGCAAAGAACAATAAAACGTTTGTCGACGCGCCATTCGGCGGCTTCTAATAAGCAGCTCTCCTTCTCGACTCGCGGATAACTTTTATCGCAGCGCCCATCCTTCATGGCTGATACGGAAATGAAATGGCTGACCTGACTTCCACCCGCAACAGCTATGTGTCTTCGCATGCACCTCGCGCGGGCATATCGAAAGTCGTGCTCTATCGATGGCTTTCGTGGACCATTCCCGCGATCGTCGTGCTCGTGTGGGAAGCGGCATCGCGCATCGGGCTGATCGCGCCTCAAGTGCTTCCCGCCCCGAGCCGCGTCTTCGACACCGCCGTGAGTCTCGCAAGGAACGGCGAGCTTTTCGTTCATCTCGGCGTGTCGCTGTTGCGTGCCGCGGGAGGCTTCGTCATCGGTGGGACGATCGGGCTCGCGCTGGGCGTCGCCGTCGGCTTCTCGCCGTTCGCGCTGGCGCTCTTCGATCGCTCGATCCAGATGGTGCGCGCAGTTCCTTTTCTGGCGATGCTGCCGCTCGTGATCGTCTGGTTCGGCGTCGGCGAAGTCGCGAAGATCTTTCTGGTCGCGCTCGCGGTGCTCTTCCCCATCTACATCAACACGATGCTCGGCATCCGGCAGATCGATCCGAAGCTGATGGAACTCGCACGCGTGATCGGCATGGACCGGCTCGCGATCGTGCGGCGAATCATTCTTCCCGGCGCGATGCCTTCCATCCTGACAGGCGTGCGCTATGCGCTCGCGCATGCATGGCTCGCGCTCGTCATCGCCGAGACGCTCGCGACGACGAAAGGCATCGGCTTTCTCGCGATGGATGCCCGCGAATTCCTGAACACCAACGTCATCCTGCTGACCGTGATCATCTACGCGATCATCGGCGTCGTTGCGGATGCGCTCGTGCGCCTGCTCGAAGCCCGTTTCCTCTCGTGGCACGCGAACTATGCCAAAGGAGCGCGCAAGTGACGCAGAGCACTGTGTTGTCGCACGAGCGCGTGAGTTCGTCATCGGCGCTGGCCGTATCGGTGCGCGGACTGCAACGGCGCTATGGCAGCCGTGTCGTCATCGATGCACTCGACCTCGACATCCGCAAAGGCGAATTCGTCGCGCTGCTGGGTGAAAGCGGATGCGGCAAGACCACGCTGCTGCGCGCGCTGGCGGGGCTCGATCTGCCCGACGCCGGAAACATACGCGCGCCGGAGCGCCCTTCCGTCGTGTTCCAGGAGCATCGGCTGCTGCCCTGGGCGACGTTATGGCAGAACGTCGCGCTCGGTCACGAGAACACGATCGGCCGCGAAGGCGCGGCGCGCGCGCTTACCGAAGTCGGACTCGCCGGACGTGAGGACGACTGGCCGCGCAATCTGTCGGGCGGTCAGGCGCAGCGGGTGGCGCTGGCGCGCGCGCTCATTCACGACCCCGCGCTGCTGTTGCTCGACGAGCCCTTCGCGGCCCTCGATGCGCTCACTCGCATCCGGATGCACGGCCTCGTCAAGGAACTCGTCGCGCTGCATCAGCCCGGCGTGCTGATCGTGACGCATGACGTCGACGAAGCGCTCACGCTCGCCGACAGGATTCTCGTGATGCGCGCCGGCCGCATCGCGGCCGCGTTCCAACCCAAGGACCACGCGCCGCTGGCGCTGCGGCCCATCCTGCTCGCGGAGCTGGGCGTTCGAACGCACTGACCTCTCACTGACCTTTTTCCCGCACAACCAGAAGGACCTCAAAGGATGACCGATTCTTCGCTGACCCGCCGCCAGTTGTTACGCGCGGCAGGAGGCCTGCTGGCCGGCGTCGCCACCAGCGGACTATTACCCGCGCGAGCCGCCGAGCCGCGCAAGCTCACGCGCAATACCGACACGGTGCGCATCGGCTGGGGCTACGGCAGCCTTCCCGACATCGCCAGGCAACGCGGCGTGTTCGAAAAGACGCTCGCCGCCAAAGGCATCAAGGTCGAATGGATCGGCCCGTTTCCGAACCATGCGCCTTCGATTCAGGCGGTGGTCGGCGGCAGCGCCGACTTCGGCTTCTGGGGATCGACGACCCCAGCGCTCGCCGCGATGCTCGCCGGCTCGCCGATCGTCTTCAACGCGTTCGATATCTATTCGCCCCGCTCGACGGCCATCATCGCGAAGAAGTCGAGCGGCATCGATTCGGTCGCCGATCTGGCGGGCCGCAAGGTCGCCGTCAACCGTTCGGGGCTCGGCGAATTCCTGCTGATCGCGGCGCTGGAAAAGCATCGCGTCGATCGCGACAAGGTCCAGTTCGTCTATCTGAATCCGCCCGACGCCGCGCCGGCTTTCGCGCAAGGCAAGGTCGATGCATGGTCGATGTGGTCGCCCGGCGTGGACATCTCGCGCTTCTCGAATGACGCGAAGGACATCTTCAACGAAGGCCGCGATCTGGATTTCCTGATCGACTACAGCTCGCTCGTGACGCGCCGGAAGTTCACCGAAGAGAACTCCGAGCTGATCCGCGCGGTGATCGATGCGTACCGCGTAGAAGGCGCATGGCAGTCCGCGCATTCCGCCGACGCCGAGCTTCTCGTGCAACGCGAAGGCAAGTATCCGGACCAGGTGCGCGACTATCTCGCGAGCCTCAAGCGCGTGAATCAGTTTCACGAGCCCGACGATGCCGCTTTCATTGCGCAATTTCAACGCGCCGCCGACTGGCTCGCGGAACGCAAGATCATCAATTCGCGCATCAGGGTCGCGGATTACAGCGTCAAGGTCTGATTCGAGGAAATGCAAGATCATGTCTGAACTCACCAACCTTTCCAGCGCCGGGCCCGCGCTCGTATCGCCGCTGTCGGCAAGCCTCGGCTTCGCGCAGATCATCGACGATATCGCCACGAGCGCCGCCGAGCGTGAACGCGATCATCGCCTTCCGCGCGAGGAGATCGCAAGTCTCAAGGCGCTCGGCTTCGGCGCGCTGCGTCTTCCCGTCGATGCCGGCGGACGCGGCGTGTCGCTGCGCGAATTGCTCGTCATCGCGCGCGATGTGGCCGCGGCGGACTCGAACATCGCCCATGCGTTCCGCAATCATCTGTGGCAAGTGGAAGCCGCGCTCAGAAGGCGCGAGCATCCCTTTCATGCACGCGTGCTGGAACTCGCCGGGCAGAAGAAGACCATCGGTCTGAGCTTCGTCGATAGCGACGTGACGGCGGCAGGCGCGCGCCCGACGAAGGTGCTGAGCCGGCTCGAATGGGACGCGTCCCGCGATGTCTACGTCGGCTCGGGCGACAAGGTGTACGCGACGGGCAATCTGTACAACGACGCGTTCATCGGACTCGCGGTGGAAAGCCGCGCGGGCCGCACCGTGCAATACGTGCTGGATCGCGGCGAAGGCGTAAGCGATGACGACGACTGGCAAGGTTTCGGGCAGCGCCTGACCGGCTCGGGCACAGCGCGGTTCCGCGACGTGACGGTGCCCGCCGCGCATCTCTATCCGACGGACCCGCCGAAGTCCGATGAAGCGGCGCCGTGGGGCTATACCTTCCATCAGGTCTATCTGACCAACTGCATCGCGGGCATCGTGCGTCGCGTGGCGCTGGACGCCGTAGACGTGCTGCGCGCGCGCGGGCGCAATTTCTATCACGGCGAAGCGGCGCATCCCGCTGATGAACCCGCGCTGCAATCGCTGCTCGGCCGTATTCGCGCGTACGCGGCGAGCGTCGAGGCGACCGCGGACCGCGCGGTCGTTGCCTTGCAGCGCGTGTGGGATGCGCAGGGCACGCGCGACGAGTACGAGACCACGCTCGCCGCCACCTTCGCGGCTTCCGAAGCCAAAGTCGTGATCGACGATCTCGCTCCGCAGATCGCGAGCTGGCTGATCGATCTCGGCTCGGGCTCGGTCGTCTCGCGCATCGGCGCACTGGACCGGCACTGGCGCAACATCAAGGTGATCGCCTCGCACAATCCGCGGCTCTACAAAGAGCGCCTGCTCGGGCAGAACCTGCTGACCGGGCAACTGCCGCCCACGGGCGCGTTCTTCTGATCATGCGTAACGGGTCCGCTCGCGCGCCGCTGAAGGCTTGGCGCGACGAGCGGACCGCGTGCTCAGCCGCCCAGCAGACGGCGCACGCGCGGCATCACTTCCTGCGCGAAGCGGCCCATGTCGGCCTCGAATGGCTGGAACTGCAGCATGAACAGTTCGATGCCTGCCCTATGAAATTCCGCGATGCGTCGCGCCACCGTATCGTAATCGCCGACGAGATCCGCCGCCGTGCCGCCATTCGATCCGACACGCGCCGAGCGCGCGAAGGTCTGGTGCATCACCGCTTTCGGATCGGTATTGGCCTTCTGCCGTTCGCGCAGCGGCTTGTCGAGTTCCGCCAGCGCGAAGAGACGTTCGAGATGCGCCTGCGCTTCATCCTGCGTCTCGCGTGCGATCACGAACGCCGACAAGCCGAAGCGCAACGCCTCGCGTCCGGCCGGTCGCGCGCGGGCGGAGACATCGGCGATCAGGGCGGCCACGTCGTCGTGCGGCTGGCCGTTGATGAACCACACGTCGCCATGCGCCGCCACCAGCGAACGCGCCGGCTCCGATTCGCCGCCGACATAGATGCGCGGACGCGCGCGGAACGGATCGGCGGGACGTAGTCGATAGTCATCGATACGGAAGTGGTCGCCGCGATGCGTGACGGCTTCGCCGCGCAGCAACGCCTCGACGACCGCGATCCACTCACGGCCATAGGCATAGCGCTCGTCGTGCTCGGCAAAGCCGATGCCGGCGCGTTCGAGCTCCGGACGGTTCCACGCGTTCACGAGGTTGATCGCGAAGCGCCCGCCGCTGATGTGCTCGATCTGCTGCGCCATCTTCGCGAGCACGACCGGATGATAGAGATAAGGCTTGATGGCCGCGATGATCTCTATGCGTGAAGTGAGCGCCGCCAGTGCCGCCGACGCCGTCCACGCTTCGAGCTGATCGAGCGAGGGATCGTGCGGATTGATCGTATGCTGCGCGACGAGCACGGAATCGTAACCGAGGCGTTCGGCCTCCAGCACGAGCGCCTTGTTGCGCGTCCACGAGGCGTCGTACGGCTCCTCGGGATCCTGCAGCGCCGCGCGGCTGCCATGCACGAGCGCCCAGACGCCGAAGCGGGGAAATTTGGACATCGCTTGAATGAACCGATAGACAGAGTGGGAAGGATGCTCATGCTAACGCCGGGCGATCACATGGCGATCCAATTTCTATCGATAAGGAATTGCCATATCGGCATTAGGCGCGCGCGGACTTGCTGCGCTGATCGATCCAGAGCCGGGCCCAGCGCGCCGCATATGCGATGGCGTGATCGGGCTCAAAGAAGTAGTCGAGCGCATCGAAGGTGAAGGATGCGCCGCTCGTCGCCGTGGGGCTTTCGATAATCAGGTTCGCCGCATACAGGCCGCTCGGCAATGCATGTGCGGACGGTGCCACGTCATATCCCTTGTATCGCATGAAGTTTTCCTGGAAAGCGCCGGAGCGTGAAAATCATCTCTGGCGCCCGATGCTAAAGCTCGATGCCCGCATCGCCAACGAATGCTTTGAAGAAAGCAAATCAGCGCTGGCCTCAGTTGCATCGCGCGAATGCTTTGGATTGCCAATTACATTGACGAGGCGATGAACGCTCGATCAAAACCGCGACAGTTAATTAACCGCTGCAATATGATCCGTCGGCTTGGATATCCCGCCGCATCGCCTATACTGAAAGTGAGCCGCGCGGAAGCCGGCCCCTGACGAAAGACGAACGAGAAACCGTTCATTGGGGCGCGGTAGCGGGGCCACGGAAACGCCTGCGTTCAGCGCGGGCGTTTTCTTTTGCGGGCCTCGGCCGCACTCACTCACGCCTGCTTTCGAATGTCGGTGCACAACTCGATTACATCGAGCAGGGCGCGCTTGATCGCATTTTCCGGGCCGCACGAGGCAAGCCCGATGCCCGACGTGTGATCACGCAGTTCGAGCGGCCGGGCCACGACCTTCGGCGGCAGCGCCATCGCCGCGGCAGCCGGAATCACGCCGATGCCGAGCCCTGCTGAAACCAGCGCGAGCATCGTCGAGAATTCGCCGAGTTCCTGCGCGATGTTCAGATCCACGCCCTCGCGCTTGAGCGCCACCAGCATGTCGTCGTGAAAACCCGGCGCGTAACGGCGCGCCAGGACGAAAGCCGGAAAACCCCGGAGATCGGGCGGATGAATCGACGTTTGCGCGGCGAGCGCGTGATCGTCGGGGAGCGCGACAACGAACGGTTCTTCGAGCACCACGCGGATGTCGAGGCCGCTGACACTCACCGGCAGGCGGATCAGGCCGAAGTCGAGCTGATTTTCCCGGAGCGCGGCGATCTGATCCGGCGTCGGCATATCCTTCAGTTCGAGCGTGATGAGCGGATAGCGCGTGTGCATTTCGCGGATGAGCGACGGCAGCAGCTTCGGCAGCACCGACGACACGAACGCGATGCGCAACGTGCCGATCTCGCCGCGCGCCGACAGCCGCGCGATCTGCTCCGCGCGACCCGCCTGATGCAGCGTGGCGCGCGCCTCGGGCAGAAAAAGCCTGCCGGTCGCGTTCAGAACGACCTTGTGACGGTCGCGCTCGAACAGGCGCACGTCGAGTTCCTCTTCGAGCGCCTTGATCTGCATGCTCAACGCCGGCTGCACGATGCACAGGCGCTGGGCGGCCCGGCCGAAGTGCAATTCCTCGGCGAGCGCAACGAACGCGCGCAGATGCTTCAGCTCCATGAAAACCCCCGGCTCGCGGGCGTACGGCGCCCGTCATCACGATTCATGATAACAGCGTCATGAAAGACTATTGGCGCGACGGGCGTTCTTCGGGTGAACTAGGCGCATTCGGAGACAAACCGCATCCATCAACGAATGGGGCGCTAAAAAATGGACGAGACACTCAAACTCTTCAGCCTGCACGGCAGGCGCGCGCTGATCACCGGTTCCGGGCGCGGCATCGGGCTGGCGCTGGCGCGAGGGCTCGCGGGCGCCGGCGCCGCGATCGTCATCAACGATCGCAATGAGCAAAAGGCAGCCGGTGTCGCAGCAAGCCTGCGCGACGAAGGCTTCGACGCCGCTTACGCGGTCTTCGACGTGACCGAGCGCGAGCAGGTCGTCGCGGCGATCGATCGCGTCGAGAAAGATATCGGCGCGATCGACATTCTCGTCAACAACGCGGGCATCCAGCGCCGCGCGCCGCTCGAAGACTTCAGCGAGCGCGACTGGCACGACCTTCTGCGCGTGAATCTCGACGGCGTGTTCCAGGTCTCGCAGGCCGTCGCGCGGCACATGCTGGCGCGCGGGCGCGGCAAGATCGTCAATATCGGTTCGGTGCAGAGCGAGCTGGCGCGGCCGGGCATCGCGCCCTACGCCGCGACCAAGGGCGCCGTCCGCATGCTGACCAAGGGCATGTGCGCGGAATGGGCGCGCCACGGCATTCAGGCCAACGCCATCGCGCCCGGCTACTTCGAGACCGATCTCAATCGCGCGCTCGTCGATGATCCGGCGTTCTCCGAGTGGCTCTGCAAGCGCACGCCTGCGGGCCGCTGGGGCCGCGTCGAGGAGCTGTGCGGCGCGGCGGTGTTTCTTGCGTCGGCGGCGTCGGATTTCGTGAACGGCCAGACGCTTTTCGTCGATGGCGGATTGACCAGCGTGGTCTGAGCCCAAAGGAGACAACAAGATGCTTGATTCACTGGCAAACCGAAGCCGCCGCGTCCGGGCGCTCGCCGGTCTGACGATGGCCCTCGCGGCATGCGCTGCACAGGCGTCCGACTGGATCGTATCGGGCAACGACGCCAAGTATCAGCGCGTCGAAGGCCGCGACACGTACCCGGACAACCCCGCGGCGGACACGCTGACGCTGCTGGACGCGAGCGTCTTTCCCCCGCGGGTCAGGATGCAAGTGGAAGTCGAGAACGGCATCCAGGGACCACCGCAGGCGGTCGCCATCACGCCCGACGCGAAGCTTGCGCTGGTCGGCGCACCCACGCGCTACGACTACGCCGCGAAGAAACTGCTGATGGATTCGTTCGTGCAGATCGTCGATTTGCAGGCGACGCCGCCCGCCGTGACCCGGCTCGATATCGGCAGCCATCCGCAGGGCATCGCCATCGACCGGAGCGGCACGCTCGCGCTCGTCCCGTGCGTCGATGGCAGCGTGGCGGTGCTCGGCATCGACGGCAAGCGCGTGACGCTTCTGGACACGCTGAAGATCGCGCAGAAGCGGCTTGCCGGCGTGAGCTTCACGCATGACGGCGCGCATGCGCTCGTCGCGCTGCGTGACGAACAGGGCGTCGCCGTGCTCGACGTCGCCAATGATCACGTGACCGATAGCGGCACGCGGCTTTCGAGCGGCGTCGCGCCCTACACGATCGACGTATCGAGCGACGGCAAGTGGGCCGTCGTCAGCGATGTCGGGCTGGCCGGCCTGCCCGGCTATCCGGGCAAGCTCGCGGGCGATGCCGATACGGTGACGCTCATCGACGTCTCGCGCACGCCGTTTCGCGCGGTTCAGCACGTGAGCGTGCCGTCGCTGCCCGAGGGTGTGGCGATCTCGCCCGACGGCAAATGGATCGGCGTGCAGGCGATGGACGGCTCCAACCTGACGCCGGACAACCCCGGACGCCACGCGCGCGGCAAGGTGCTGCTGTTCGCGATCCGCGATGGGCAGGCCGTGAAGGTCGCCGAAGCGCCGGGCGGCGAAGCGGCGCAGGGCATCGTCTTCACCGCCGACAGCAAGCATCTGATCGTGCAGTTCAACGTCGAGAAGCAGCTCGCCTTCTACGCCGTGAACGGCGGCCATCTGCGCGACACCGGACAACGCATTTCACTGACGGGCGGACCTTCGTCCTTGCGCACTACGCCGCGCTGACGCGCCAGTCTTTCACGCAACGAACATCAGGAGAGAAGCATGCGTACGCCCAGCGCCGAACGCAGGAACGTGGTCGTCTTTCGAAAACTGCCGGACGATCTGCTCGACCGGATTCAGACGAGACACGACGTGACCGTCGCCGACCCGCGACGCGCCGATGAACTGCCGCGCTTTCGCGAAGCCTTGGGCGACGCCGACGGCCTGATCGGCTCCAGCTTCAAAATCGGCGCGGACGACCTCGCGCGCGCCCCGCGGCTGAAGGTGATTTCGAGCATATCGGTCGGCGTCGACAATTACGATCTCGCGCATCTGAAACAACGCGGCATCACGCTCTGCCATACGCCCGGCGTCCTGACCGAAACCACCGCCGACACGGTGTTCGCGCTGATCATCGCGAGTTCGCGCCGCCTGGTCGAGTTGTCGAATCATGTGCGCGAAGGGCGCTGGACGCGCAACATCGGCGAAGACCTGTTCGGCTGGGACGTGCACGGCAAGACGCTCGGCGTGCTCGGTTTCGGCCGTATCGGGCAGGCGGTGGCGCGGCGCGCGGCGCTCGGCTTCGGCATGCCGGTGCTCTTTCACGATCCGTTCGATGTGCCGGTTCCCGCGATGCTCGCCGGGCATGCAACGCGCGCATCGTTCGACGAGGTGCTCGCACGCGCGGACATCGTCGCGCTGACGCTGCCGCTCTCGGACGACACGCGCGGCCTGATGGACGCGCAGGCGTTCGCCGCGATGAAGCCCGGCGCGATCTTCGTGAACGGTTCGCGTGGCGCGATCGTGCGCGAGGACGCGCTATTCGCCGCGCTCGAAAGCGGCCATTTGCGTGCGGCCGGGCTCGACGTGTTCGCCGTCGAACCGCTCGCGCAGGATTCGCCGCTGCGCACGCATCCGAAGGTCACGCCGTTTCCGCATATCGGATCGGCGACGCACGAAACGCGCCGCGCGATGGCCGAACTCGCCACCGACAATCTGCTGCGCGCGCTCGATGGCGTTGCGCCCGTCGCCGCGTTCGATCTCTCGAAGCACTGACCGAGCATTCCGACCATGCCTCATTCGATTCCTTCCCTGTGCGGCTCGCTCGCGGGCCAGCCCTTCACCTTCAACGTCAAGGTGCATAACGCGGCCTATCGGGCGCTCGGCGTGGACTACACGTTCGTCAGCTTCGGTGTGGAAGATGCAGCCGGCGCGATCGACGCGATGCGCACGCTCGGCATCCGCGGACTGAACGTGACGATGCCGCACAAGCAGGCGGTGATACCGCATCTCGACGCGCTCGACGAAACCGCTCGCGAGATCGGCGCGGTCAATACCATCGACAACCGCGACGGGCATCTCACGGGCTACAACACGGACTGCGTCGGCGCCGTGCGTGCGCTCGAAGAAGCGACGCCGCTCGACGGAAGGCGCATCGCTTTGCTCGGCGCGGGCGGCGCTGCCCGCGCGATCGCGTGGGGCCTGCGGCGCGCCGGCGCGCGGGTCACCGTGTTCAACCGCACCGCGTCGCGCGGGCAGGCGCTCGCGCACGACTTCGGTCTCATATACGGCGGCGATCTCGGCGACTTCGATCCGAACGCGTTCGATGTCGTCGTGAACGCGACCGCCGCCGGATTCCGCGCGCCGGACGTGAATCCATTGCGTGCCGGACAGCTCGCGCCGCATCTCGTCGTGATGGATGCGGCCTTCATCCCGGTTCGCACGAAGCTGATCCGCGATGCCGCCGAACTCGGCTGCCGGGTGATCGACGGAACGCGCATGTTGCTGCATCAGTTCTGCGGCCAGGTCGAGCTTTACACGGGCAAGGAGGCGCCGCTCGAAGCGATGAGCGCCGCCCTGCTCGACGAAATCGCCCGGGTGGGCTAGCGCCCATTCGCTTATCAGGAAGAGCCGGCGGTCCCGCATTTCGCGCGAAGACGAAGACGGGACGGCTGCCAGTAGTCGCAGGAACGGAGAGAGACACCATGAAACACCAGCCAACCATCGCGGCCGCCGACGGCGGACTCGCGCGCAACGCCAGCGCCGGCACGAACCGCGACGAGGTCACGACAGGCGACCTGTATCGCGCCGCGTGGGCCGCATCGCTCGGCAGCGCGCTCGAATACTACGACTTCGCGCTCTACAACCTCGCGTCGGCGCTGATTTTCGGGCCACTGTTCTTTCCGTCGGCCGATCCCGCCATCGGGCTGATCGCGAGCTTCGGCGCGTACTTCCTCGGCTTTGCGATCCGGCCGGTGGGCGGCATCGTCTTCGGTACGCTCGGCGACCGCTACGGCCGCAAGTTCGTGCTGATGGCGACGATCCTGCTGATGGGCGTCGCCAGCACGCTCATCGGCGTATTGCCGACGTATGCGAGCGCCGGCATCTGGGCGCCGATCCTGCTGGTCGGCTGTCGCCTGCTGCAAGGTCTCGGCGCGGGCGCGGAACAGGCCGGCGCCGCTGTGCTGATGGCCGAATACGCGCCCGCGAAAAGACGCGGCTACTTCGCCGCGCTCCCCTTCATGGGCGTGCTGCTCGGCACGGTGATGGCGGCCGCGATCTACTTCGCGCTGGTGCGCGTCGAAGATATCTCGCAGAGCTGGCTGTGGCGCGTGCCGTTCCTGCTGAGCGTGCTCATCATCGCGGTGGCGATCTGGATCCGGCTGAAGCTCAAGGAATCGCCGTCGTTCGCGAAACTCGAAGCGCGTCATCAGATCAATGACAGCCCGCTCAAACATCTCATCAAGCATTCGAAGCCGACGCTGCTCAAGGTCATCGGCATGCGTATGGCGGAAAACGGCGGCTCGTCGATCTATCAGTCGCTCGCCATCAGCTACATGGCGACCGCGACGGGACTCAAAGGTCCCATCGGACCGATCGCGCTGCTGCTTGCCGGCGTATCGGGCGCGGTGATCATTCCGCTCACCGGCAAGCTCAGCGATCGCTTCGGGCGCGTGCCCGTGTATCGCGCCTTCGCGCTGTATCAGTTGCTGCTCGCCTATCCGACGTGGTGGGTGCTGAGCCAGGGCAATGCGGCGGCCAGCATCGCGATGCTGTGCGTCGCGCTCGCGGGCGTCTGGGGCATGTTCGCCACGCAAGGCGCGCTGTTGCCCGAACTCTTCGGCGCGCAGCATCGCTATGCGGGCGTCGCCGTGGGCCGCGAGGTGTCCGCGGTGATCGCGGGCGGGGTCGCGCCGCTGATCGGAGCGTCGATCATCGCGTGGGCGACTGCGCACTGGGGCGGCAGCGAAGGACGCATCCTCGCGTGGATTCCGCTTGCCAGTTATGTCGCCATTCTGAGCCTGATCGGTGTCGTGACGACGTACTACACGCCTGAGACGCGTGGCCGGGATCTCGATGATTTGCGCGATGCGGCCGATGCTGTTTAGTCGGCGACGTCGTCACGAACCAGGTCGAACGATCGTTAGACGGCAGGCCGCGCACCTTCCCAGGCACGCTGCAACAGTGCTCGAAGCGGCTTTTCCTCCACCGGTCTCGGGTTCCAGTACGGGTTCGACAGCGCCACCTCGCAGGCATGATCGAGATCGGCTTCTTTCAAACCGATCTCGCGGAGACCTTGCGGCACACCAAGCTCCTTGTTCAGTTTATAGAGTCCGTCAGGTGCGGATTGCACGTTCAGTGCGCGTGCAATCCGCTCCATAGCATCGCCCGCGACTGAGCTGTTGTACGCGAGCGCGTGGGGCAGGACGATCGCGTGCGTCTCGGCGTGCGGCAGGTTGAACGTGCCACCCAGCGTATGGCAGAGCTTATGATGCAGCGCCATGCCGACATTGCCGAGCACCATCCCGCACAGCCACGCGCCGTAAAGACACTCGCTTCGCGCCGCCTTGTCCTTTTCGTTTTTCTTCACGCCACGCAGACCCGTGGCAAGAGCGCGAATGCCCTCCTCCGCCATCAGCGACATGACGGGATTACCGTCCTTCGCATACAAGCCTTCGGCAGCATGGGCGATTGCGTTGAGTCCGCTCACGATCGAAAGCCTGACGGGCAAGCCCATCGTCAGTTCCGGGTCGTACAGAACCGTCTTCGGGATGACCCTGGCGTCGCGGCCTGTCTTTTTCAAGCCCTTCTCGGTTATCCCGTAGATGGGCGTCATCTCCGACCCGGCATACGTCGTCGGTATTGCGATGATCGGCAGCGAAGATTCCAGCGCGATCGCCTTCCCGAGTCCGATCGTCGAACCTCCGCCGATGGCCACCGCGCAGTCGGCATCCACTTCCTTCGCATGTTCGCGTGCGCGCCGAGCGTTCTCAATCGGAACATGCATCTGGGCGCCATCGAAGACGCCCGCGCTCGAAGGACCGAGGAGGGACGAAACGACTTCCGCCTGAGCCTTCTGCTCCGGCGTACATAGCACCAGCGCGCGCCGTGCGCCCAGAGCCTCGACTTCCTGTTGAATAAGCTTCATGCTCCCTGCACCGAATACGACTCGGGCTGAAGGCGTGGTATAGGTGAATTCATACATGAGAGTGGCTTCCTCGCTCGTCAATCGTCAAACTCGCTCAGATGTAATCGACCTGATGACGAGCGATACGCACATCACCGACGACTTCCTTCACCCGCAGATGCTCCGGATGCGAGGCGTACGCGTCGAGCAATTCCTGGGTTTCGAACTCCGTGTATAAGACGACATCGCACGCGTAGTCGACAGCGCTGACATCGAGGCCAACTTCGAGCTTCGTAAGCCCGGGGATCTTTCCGCTCAGACTTTCAAATGCGGACTTCACGAGCATCGCGGATTCCTTCTTCTGCTCGGGCGTGTTGCCGCGAACGTCCCACATCACGATATGCTTGACCATAATCATTTCCATTGATGATGCTGAAAAACAGGCCAAATGTTCGAGATGCAATCTCGTGATTCAAGTCTGCATGTCGGCGGAACCTCACCACGCAACCGGTCCCGCCGACTTCTGAATCTGGTCTGCTGTCGAAACTGGGCTTTATGCCTTGTTCTTGTTGTAGACATCGACGAACACGGCGGCGAGCAGCACGATGCCCTTGATGACCTGCTGATAGTCCACGCCGATACCCATGATGGACATGCCGTTGTTCATCACGCCCATGATGAAAGCGCCCACTACCGCGCCGACAACCTTTCCGACACCGCCAGAGGCCGATGCGCCGCCGATAAAGCACGCTGCGATCACATCGAGTTCGAATCCAGTGCCGGCCTTGGGCGTACCGCTATTCAAACGCGCGGCGAAAATCAGGCCCGCGAGCGCAGCGAGAATGCCCATGTTCACGAATGTCAGGAAACTCACTGCCGGCACGCTGACGCCTGACAGACGTGCAGCCTTTGCATTCCCGCCAACTGCATAGATGCGACGTCCAATGGTCGTGCGGTTCATGAGGAACGTGTACACGCCGATCAGCACGCCCATGATGACCAACACCGTCGGCAAGCCGCGATAAGATGCGAGCAGGTAGCAGAACCCCACGATGAGCGCTGTGAGCACGACGTTCTTCGTAACGAACATCGTGAACGAGCCACTCTCGACGCCATGTTTCGCCGCACCAGCGCGATGTCGAAGCTCGATCACGAAAAAGAGCACTCCGACGAATACGCCGAGAAGGATGGAGGTGAGGTGAAGGGCCTGGCCGTGAAAGACGTCCGGGATAAAACCCGAGCTCACCGTGCCGAACCCTTCGGGAAACGGTCCAATGGACTGTCCCTGGAGCACGAGATTCGTCATGCCGCGGAACACCAGCATGCCGGCTAGCGTTACGATGAACGACGGCATCCGCCAGAAAGCAATCCAGTAACCTTGCATAGCGCCAATGAGCGCGCCGGCGGCGATACAGATGATGGTCGCCCACACGTAGTTGACTTCATACTGCACCATCAATACGGCGGCCAATGCGCCCACGAGCCCGGCCGTCGAGCCGACAGAGAGGTCGATATGACCCGAAACAATCACCATCAGCATGCCGAGCGCCATGATGACGATATAGCTGTTCTGCAGCACAAGGTTGGTCAGATTGAGCGGCTGCATCAGCACGCCGTTCGTTGCGACCTGGAAAAACACCATGATGATGACGAGCGACAGCAGCAGCCCATATTCGCTACCGATACGCTTGACCATTCCGAATACTTCGCTTTTCTTGACCTCGGCGCCTTCGGCGGCTACCGGAGAGAGTGCCTTACGCATTTTGAATGTCTCCATTTCGCATGATCGCTCGCATGATGCTTTCCTGCGAGGCTTCTTCCGCGGTTAATTCGCCGACGAACCGGCCTTCGTTCATGACATAGATGCGGTCGCACATTCCAAGTAGCTCGGGCATTTCCGAAGAAATCATGACCACGCATTTGCCCGCTGCAACCGCCTGATTGATGATGTTGTAGATCTCGTACTTCGCTCCGACGTCGATGCCTCGCGTGGGCTCGTCGAGAATCAGCACCTCGGGTTCGGAAAACAGCCACTTGCTGATGACGACTTTCTGCTGATTTCCGCCTGACAGGTTTCCTACTACATGCGTCACGCCTTGCGCACGAATTCGAAGCTTCTTGAGAAACTCGGTCGCGACCTTGATCTCCTCATGCTCATCGACGACACCGAGCTTCGAAACACCGGACAGGTTGGCCAGCGTAATGTTTCGCTTGATGTTGTCGTCGAGCAAAAGGCCATTGCCTTTGCGGTCCTCGGTGACATAGGCGATGCCCACATTGATCGCCTTCTTCACCGATGATGTGTCGACCTGCTTTCCGTGCATCAGCACCTGGCCTGTGATGTCCTGACCATACGTGCCCCCGAAAACACTCATCGCAAGCTCGGTGCGCCCGGAACCCATCAGGCCGGCGATACCCACGATTTCGCCCTTGCGTGCCGTCAGATTCACGCCTTTGAGGACCGCGCGGTCGCGCTGCGTGGGATGCTTTACGCGCCAGTCCTTCACTTCAAAAATCACGTCGCCGATATTCGGCGTACGCGGCGGATAGCGGTCGGACATCTCGCGGCCTACCATCGCCTTGATGATGCGGTCTTCACTCACGGCTTCAGTGCTGCAGTCGAGAACATCGACCGTCGATCCATCGCGAATCACGGTGATGCCGTCCGCGACACGCGAGATTTCGTTCAGCTTGTGCGAGATGATGATCGACGTTACGCCGTTCGCCTTCAATTCGAGCAGCAGCGTAAGAAGCGTGTCGCTGTCTTTCTCGTTCAAGCTCGCTGTCGGTTCGTCGAGGATGAGCAGACGAACTTCCTTCGACAGCGCCTTCGCGATTTCCACAAGCTGTTGCTTGCCGATCCCGAGCGTGCCAACTGCAGCGTCGGGAGAATCCGTGAGGCCGACTTTCGCCAGCAGTTCTTTGGCTTTCGCACGCGAGATCTGCCAGTCGATAACCCCGCGCCTGGATTGTTCGTTACCGAGAAAGATGTTCTCGGTAATCGATAGCATCGGTACGAGGGCGAGTTCCTGATGAATGATGATGATGCCGACCGCCTCGCTATCGGATATATCGGCGAAGGCTCGCTCCTGGCCGTCGTAAAGGACGTCGCCACTGTACGAGCCGTGCGGATAGACGCCACTGAGAATTTTCATCAGGGTCGATTTTCCTGCGCCATTCTCTCCGCAAATGGCGTGAATCTCGCCCTGGCGCACCCTCATATTCACGTTATTCAGCGCTTTGACAGGGCCAAAGCTTTTCTGAATGCCGCGCATCTCCAGAATGGTATCCATGGTCAAACTTTCTCCGATTGGTCACGCTCCGAGGCGTACCCGCGTGGCGGGGCCTTGCCACACACTCCGCGCCACGCTGACGTTCAGGCGCCTTACTTGACCTGGGCCTGCGTGTAGTAGCCGCTCGTGACCAGTTCCGACTGATAGTTGGCCTTGTCGACCAGAACGGGCTTCACGAGATAAGTGGGAACAACCTTCGCGCCGTTGTTGTAGCTCTTCGTGTCGTTGACGGGCACCTGTTTGCCGGCGAGCGCGTCGTTGACCATATCGGCTGCGACGCCGGCGAGCTTGCGCGTGTCCTTGAACACAGTGGAAGTCTGGTCGCCGCGAACGATGTTCTTCACGTTCTGAACATCCGCGTCCTGTCCCGTGATAATCGGCATTGCTTGTTGAGCCGAACCGTATCCCACGCCTTTGAGCGACGAGATGATGCCGATCGCCAGCGCGTCGTTCGGCGCCCAGACCGCATCCAGATGGTCCTTGCCGTAAAACGCGCTCAGCAGGTTATCCATGCGGGACTGCGCGGTCGCCCCATCCCAGTTGCGCGTCGCGACTTTCTCGAAGGCAATCTGCTTGCTGCGAATCACGAACTTGCCGCTGTCGATGTACGGCTTGAGAACCGACATGCCGCCCGCGTAGACCATGTGAGCGTTGTTGTCATCGCTTGAGCCGCCGAACACTTCGATGTTGAACGGCGTCTTGCTGCCCGCTTTCTGCCATGCACTGACGATGCTCTGCGCCTGCAGAACGCCCACGCCGTAGTTGTCGAACGTCGCGTAGTAGTCGACGTCCTTCGTCTGGCTGATCAGACGATCGTAGGAGATAACCTTGATGCCCTTCTTCTGGGCGAGAGCCAACGCGTCAGAGAACGTCTTTCCGTCGATGGGCGCGATGACCAGCGCCTTGACGCCCTTCGCGAGCATGTTCTCGACCTGGTTGACCTGCGTGGGAACATCGTAGTTCGCGTACTGAAGGTCCGACGAGTAGCCCTTCGCTTTCAGCGCGTCGACCATGCTCTTCCCGTCGGTAATCCAGCGGGATTCCGTCTTGTCCGGCAGCGAGATGCCGACGACGCCCTTATCTTCTGCAAAAGCGGCATCCGAAGCTGCTGCGAAAGCAGCCGAAGCTGCGAGAACCACCACGACACTCTTCAAAATCTTCATGACACTGTCTCCTGATTAGGAATACGAATTTACGTTCCCGATTTATGATCTACGGATTCTTTGACTGACGCTATTGAGCGTCAGTCTTGCAAGCAGTTATCGGATAAAGACCTCTGCGCCGGCTTCTTTCGAGGAGGCGAACATGGCCTCGATAACTCGGCTGATGTTGTACGCCTGCGTCGCCGGCACGACCGAAGGCGTGCCATTGCGCAATGCGTCGACGAATGCGTTCGACTCGCGGTCGAAGTACACCGGATTGCCGATTTCAGCGATGTCCGGCGAATACTCCGTCTTCTTCGTCGCCCAGATTTCGGGGAAGCTGGTCTCCTGCCACTCGGTCCAGCCTTCCGGATAGTCGCCTTTGCCCGCGTCATAAATCTTGTAGCTAGAGGGCAGCGAGCGGGATGACATGATGCCTTCGGTGCCGTAGGCCGTGATGTCCCAGCTTTCCGTCCACGGCAAAACGTCCCAGGACATGAAGTCGACGCTGACGATCTTGTCTTCGTAGTTCAGCACCGCACCTGCCGCGTCTTCGCGCGATTCATCGCCGTGGAAGTTCGGGAACTTCGTGATGCGCGCGTTCACCGAGCGCGGCAAACCGAAGTGCAGAAGAATGCGGTCGATAAGATGGCAGCCGATAACGAACACGGCACCGCCGATGTCGCCGGGCTGGGTCATATGCGGCGTGCCCGCCTCGTCGTGCGAGCATCCGCCGTGAGCGCGCACCTGAACGACTTTCCCGAGACGGCCGCTCTTGAGCGCCGCCTGCATGGCGTCCACGGAAGGCGCGAAGCGCCAGCAATAGCCGACCTGCACAAGTCCGCCGGTACGCTCCACCGCGTCGACGATGCGCTTCGCATCCGCCGAGCTGCGTCCGGCCGGCTTTTCGCACAACACAGCCTTGCCGGCTTCGAGTGCTTCGATGGTCAGGTCGGCCATCTTCTCGCTCTTTGAATGAACCAGCACGACATGAACATTCTTGTCCGCCAGAATGTCTTCCTTCGAGCGGGCTTCGAGGCCGAGTGCATCGACGAACGGCGTGAGCAGCGGGCTCGTATCCCACGCACCGAGCATCTTCGCGTCGGAACGGCGGGCAATCGCCTTGACTCGCCCGGACGTGTGCGGGTGAGTGATGCCAAGACATGCCACACCGAGCGTTTCGTTGGGACCAATCTTTCGTGTCATGACGTATCTCCTCCCGATTCTCGGTTACACCTTGACGGCTTTGCCCGTCAGCGCGGACTCGAGTGCGGCATCCGCCAGGCGCAGCGCCTTCAGCCCGTCCTGAACCGACGTCGGCAACGGGGACTTCGTGTTCAGCGCATCGACGAAGGCTTCGAGTTCGGCCTTGTACGCTTCAACGTAGCGTTCGAGGAAGAAGTTGAGGAGTGGCTCGCGCGCATCGGTGACGTCCTTCGACCAGCGCCGAACCGTCGACGGCCTGAGATTCTCTTGCAGAAGCATGCCTTTGGAACCGGACACTTCCATGCGCTGGTCGTATCCATAGACAGCCTCACGACAGCAGTTGATGTGGCATTGCTTGCCCGAAGCGGTGCGCAACTGAACCATCACCGTATCGAAGTCGGTCAGCTTTTCCAGCGACTCGTCGATGAGGCGGCTGGCCATGGCCATCACTTCGACCGGTTCTTCGCCCAGCAGCCAGCGAGCCATGTCCAGGTCGTGGATGACCATGTCGCGGAAGATGCCGCCCGAGTGCTCGACGTAATCGCGCGGCGGCATGCCGGGGTCGCGGCTCGAGATGATGACCTGACGCACTTCGCCAACATCACCCGCATCGATCGCCTTGCGGAACGCCTGGGACGTCGGATCGAAACGGCGATTGAAAGCGAGCATGACGCGGCCGCCCTGGCGTTCGACTTCGTTCGCGGCGGCGAGCGACTTTGCCATGTCGAGATCGATGGGCTTTTCGCAAAGCACCGCCTTGCCGCGCTTCACGGCTTCGAGCATGAACGTGATGTGCGTGTCCGTGGGCGTGCCGATGACCACCGCGTCGATGTCATTGCGCTCCAGCACGCCTGCCGGGTCCGTCGACGCTTCGCAACCGAGCTTGGTCGCCAGCGACTGTGCCGCGCTTTCGATCGGGTCCGCGACCACGACGAGTTTCGCGTTGGGGCTAGCGGCGACGTTGCCAGCGTGAATGCGACCAATGCGGCCTGCACCGAGTACGGCGATTCGAATCATGTGAGTCTCCAAAAGTACTTTGTCGTTTAGGGTGGGAAGCGCTTAGGCGGTAGTGGCGGGCTTCGCAGAGAACTGTGCGACGGTGGTGTCGTAGGCGCGCTTTGCCATCTCGTCGAGCGGGAATTTCCGGTGAACTTCGGAGATGAGCTCGACGCCGTAGTAAGGCAAAGTGCAGCCTGCTTGCTCCAGCGCATCGACGAAGGCAACGCAGTCGCCGGCACCTTCGCCGCAGAGCTGGCGGTTGAAGGTCGAGTCGTCGAAGAGCGTTCCCTTCACGTGTGCGGCAACGTCGTCCATCTCAACGCCTTTGATGAAGCGCGCCGGGATTTGCGCGACCTCGCTATACGGCGTATTGGCGCGGGCCACGTGCCAGTGGTCGACCATCAGTCCACCGTTGGGCTGTGCGGCCCCTTCCGCAACCTTCAGCGCCTCTGCGACGTTTCGGATTGGGGAGAAAGGCATGAACTCGATTGCGACCGTCGCGCCGACCGTCGCCACGTCCTGGCAAAGCTTTGCGAACTCGTCCGCCATGCGGGGGAAGTCGGGCGGATTCTTGTCGAACGGGCTCGCACCGATCTTCAGATTGCGCATGCCGAGTTCACCGCCTAATTCGATGAAGCGGCGGCGAGAGTGGTCCGACTTCGCACGCGCCTCACCGTCGAAGTACCAGTCCATCAGAATTTCGAGCTCGAAGTACTTCATGCCCGTGTCTTCCAGAATGTTCTTGACACCCGACAGGCCGTACTTCTCGATGCTGTATTCGAGGTCATCGAGGATGAGGCCGACGCCGCTCCATCCCGCCCGCATCGCCGCTTCGCAGCGGTCGCGCAGCGGGAACGGACTGATTTCATTTGCAGCACACGGATAGACGTCGCCGGCGAGGGTCCAGTACGCGGCCAGCAGTTCTTTCTTCGCATTCATGTGTAGTACTCCTGTGTCTCTCGATATCATCTGTGTTCATGCAGCACGTGCTGACGTGCCAAACGATTACGTGCTTCGCCGATGCAGGTTGCCGGATGTCGCGAGCGTGAAGTCCCACGACACTGACCAGAAGGGCGACGAGAACCCGACGCGCTTCGCCGCATCCGTGTCGTCGATCTTGTTGAATTCAGCGATAAGCTCACGCTTGACGCCGAAGACCGCATCCTCGGGCAAGTACGGGCAGTCCGGCGTAAAGATGTGAGTGATGACCGGGTCGAATCCGGGCGCAGTCACGATGAAGTGCAAATGCGCGGCCCGGTTGGGGTGCCGCCCCATCGCGCCGAGAAGCTTTCCGACCGGACCATCCGAGGGAATCGGATAGTGGCGCGGCTTGACGGACTTGAACCAGTAGCGGCCATCGGCATCCGACGTGAAAACGCCGCGCATATTCGAGTCAGGCTGAACGCCCTTTTGCTGTACATCGTAGAAGCCGTCATCGTTGGTCTGCCACACTTCGAGCTTCGCGTTCGGAATCGGATTGCCCTCGATGTCTGTCACGCGGCCTTCAACGACCATGGGCTCACCCTTTTCGTCCAGGCAAATGTTCGTGCCGTTCGAATATTCGGGTGCATCGGCAACATAGAAGGGTCCGAGAATCGTGTTCGGCGTGGCGCCGCTCGGACGACGGTGATTGATCGCGTCGACCAGCATCGAAACGCCGAGGATGTCCGAGAGCAGGATGTACTCTTGCCGCCAGTCGGTGCACATTTGACCGGTCTCGGTCAGGAAGCGGATGGCAGCAAACCACTCTTCGTGAGTCGGTTCGATTTCCTTGATGGCGGCATGAAGATGCCTGACCAGTACCGACATCACTTGCGTCAGACGAGGGTCGGCGTCGTCGCTCATGCGAGCGTTGACCACGTCTGCCGAGCGTGCTTCATCGAAATACGGCGAGGCGGAATGAACTGCGGGGAATGCGCTTTGCATTACTTGTCTCCATCGATCTCTTGTGTAGCTTTGAGACCAGTCTATATTCGCCCTGGCTGGCAAAACAGAGCTAGAAAGGGAAAGTCTTTCGCGCTGAGTGGGAATACGCCTCAAGGGCAGCGCGAACCGGGCTCACGCCGTCCAGTGACGTTCGTAGTCGTTCTGCTGGAAGCGCTCCAGAAGCGCATCGATGAACAGTCGCACTTTCACGGGCAGATGCGCGCGGGTCTGAAACGCGATGTTCATGGTGAGCCGCGGAAGATCCCAATCGTCCAGCACCGGGATCAGACGGCCGGCCTTGAGGTCGTCGTAGACGATGTATTTCGGCTGCACAAGGATGCCCATGTTGTCGAGCGCGGCGACGCGGAGTATCTGACCGTCATTCGACTCGACCAATGGCTTCACTTTGACCACCACGTTCTCGCCGCCGCGGGTGAATGAGAGCTCGCGTGCATTGTCGGCGAGTTGATAGTTCAGCAACCTGTGCTTCACGAGTTCCGTCGGGAACCGGGGGCGCCCGTTCGCCTCGATGTAGCCCGGAGAAGCGGCGAGAATCCGGCGTGTCGATGCGAGCCGTCTGATCGTGATGTTGCTATCCGGTTCGAGCACTTTGGTTCGAATCGCGACGTCGATGCCGTTCTCGATAATGTCGTAGTAGCGGTTGGCCGCGACCACATCGACAGCGATGTCCGGATAACGCGCGGTGAACTCGGGAAGCATCGGCGCGATGTGCAGCATGCAGAAGGACAATGAAGCGGTGACTCGAAGCACGCCGCTCGGACGTACGACGGCTTCCTTGATGACGGCTTCGGCTTCGCCGAGGTCGGACAGTATGGATTTGCAGCGCCGATGAAATTCGGCGCCCGCCTCGGTCAGATAGAGGTTACGCGTCGTCCGGCGAACCAGTTGGACTCCGAGTCTCGCCTCCAGCGAGATCAGATACCGGCTCGCCGCGGAAATGGACAGGTCGACTGATTCCGCAGCGCGACTGATGCTGCCCGACTCGGCTACTTCCACGAATAACTGAAGTTCCTTGAACTGGTCCATGCCCTTGCACCATCACGCCTTTTGTTTCCGCCCGCATTCCGATGAAATGAGGAATCACGCGCGATCTCGTCGAATCATTATTTGGGTATCGCGCATGCATCATCATAGTGCGGCAGATCTATCTTGATGCTACAAAAACGCATCAATAATCTATCAGTTCGCGTTCAAGGTTATCGCGCTCTCATACGGGAATACCCGTGACCCTAGACAGCGCAATGCCTCTTTTTTTCGATGTAGGATAGCCCGGCATAGCTTTTCTGAAGTCTCATAAACACATCAAGAATCTATCTGTAGCGGAGGGTCGCAGTGGCTCACCGGTTTTTGATCAAGGAAATCGCCCTACAGGCAGGGCTCGGTGTGGCGACCGTAGACCGCGTATTGAACGGGCGTGCCAACGTCCGCGAGCACACTCGCCGGCGGGTCGAGCAAGCCATCAAGGAGCTGGAGAAGCAGGAGTTGAATCTCGCGACTACGGGACGAAAACTCATCGTCGATGTTGTCGTCGAGGCGCCTTTGCGGTTCAGCGATGAGATCAAGCATGCCCTCGAAGGTGAACTCGCTCTGATGCACCCCGCGGTCGTTCGACCGCGCTTTATGTTGCAGGAGACGATGACGACTTCGGAAGTCGTGGAGGCGCTTCGGTCGATTATTCGACGCGGAAGTCACGGTGTTTTCCTGAAGGCCCGGGACGTTCCCGAGATTGCAGAGGCGGTGGCGGAGCTTCAGCGCCACGGCATTCCGGTCGTCACGATCGTCACCGACATACCGCTGTCGGGGCGCATCGCCTATGCGGGGCTCGATAATCGCGCTGCCGGTGCCACGGCCGCGTATCTTCTTGGCCTGTTGCTGGGAACGCAGCCCGCCAATGTGTTGATAACGATGAGTGACGAGCATTTCCGGGGCGAAGAGGAGCGCGAGATTAGCTTTCGCCGCGCATTGCGCAAGCATCATCCGCGTCTGAAGCTGGTCGATGCGAGCGGTGGACATGGCCTCGATATGCCGACCGAGGACCGAGTCCGCAGCGCGCTCGGCGACGATACCCATGTCACAGCCGTCTATTCGATGGGCGGCGGCAATATCGCCATTCTTCGCGCGCTGGAGGCGCAGCAGCAAGCGCCGGTCTTCTTCATCGGACACGACCTCGACAGAGACAATGTGCAGTTGCTGCGCGATGGACGGATACAGGCCATTCTGCATCACGACCTGCGACAGGACATGCGCTCTGCCTGCCATCACATCATGCACTATCACAAGCTTCTTCCAGCATCATCCGTCGCGACTTCTTCTTCGGTCGTTGTCGTCACTCCGGAAAATGTCCCGGATTACATTGCCAGCCGCTTTCGCGACTGACTCGACCGCTCGCGGCTCGCTTCGTGAGCGTGCCATCAGAACCTCGTCGCCAGACCCGCAATCACGCCAAACTGGCTCTTCCCATAGTTGGGGTTAGTGCTCGACGGGTTTCCGTTGACCGGATCGTCATTCGTATTCGCACCGTACAGACTGCCGTCGAGGCCCAGGTTGGACGTCGAGCTGTTGCGCACGTAGGCGAGTTCAGTGTAGAGGAGCGTTCGTTTCGAGAGCGAGTAATTTGCGCCCAGCGTGTACAGCGTTGCGTTCCCGTTCCCTTTGTTCGCGTTGGCGTGATACACCGCGCCGGTGATAGCGAGCGCAGGCGTTGTCTGCCAGATCGCGCCGATCCATTCGTGATTGACGGTTGTTGGCAGGCCGGTACCCGATGGCAATGCCGACGGCGCCGCCGCACCGAAATACCCCGCGTTGGATGCATCGGGAGCACTCAGGTGCTGATAACCGAGATACGCGGTCACAGGACCGAATGCATAGGTCAAGCCAGTGAGAATCGAGCGCGACGTCAGATACACGTTGCTGAACTGGCCATTCGGGTCGCGGACTTCGTCGTAGGTCGCTTGCCAGAAGAGACCGCGATTCGCGTACGACAGTTTGATGCCATCGGAACGTCCCTGAGCGCTTCCAAGCCCGGTGGACGTGCCCAGTTGACCAGGCGCGCTGCCCGGGTTGCCGGCATTCCACGTCGGTGCGTTGGTCAGGTCATACTGGCCTTGCAACGTAAAGCCCGCGATTGTCGGTGATAGATACTCGACGCCATTGGCTGCCTGCGAGAAGATGCGTCCGCGAACCAGTGTTCCGATCGCGTACTTCTTCGTCTGCTGCGGATCGACATCGCCCGAATACTGGCTAATCTCCGCCGAGCCCATGTTTCCGAACTTGATTTGCCCCCACGTGTCGTTCTGCAGGCCCACGGTCGCCTGTCCTTCGAAGAAGCTCCCGTTCGCGAGGCTGCCGTTCATCGTGTTCAGCCGTGACTCGAGCTGGAAGATTGCATGCGTGCCGCCTCCGAGATCCTCTGCACCCTTGAGGCCAAATCTGGATTGCGCCCAGCCTCCGCTCTGCGCTCCGAATACATGACCCTTCGGCTGATTTGTCTCGTAGACGATACCGTTATCCACGATGCCGTATAGCGTGACGTTGCTCTGAGCCGTGGCTGTCGCCGTAGCTGACAACGCGAACACGCCGAACAAGAGCTTCTTCATTATCCGTCTCCATTCATTTAGTTATGCTACATACATACTTTGTTATCGCGGGCTAACTTGTGCCGCCATTTACGCGTGAACTGCTGACGCTCGCTTCTTTCGCGCCCGTCTATCGATCATCGAGCGTGGGGGACGATACTTCCGCATGTCGCCTTCTCCCGCACTGCTCTTGTGTATTTTTGGCGAGTCTATCTTCCCTATTCACTCGAACAAAGAGCAGAAGGGGGAATCTCTTTCGCGGAATCAGGGAAAGTGTCGTTTGAAGCTCGCGCGCAAAAGCACTTCAGCGCTATGCTGTGTTTATCCTCGCGGTTAACCCCCGTATCCCTTGCGACGCCTCATCGTTTACGGTTCGGGCGTTCCGATCAGGAACCAGTCAATTAGCGTTGAAGCAGTCTTCCGTCGCCAACCTACCCTATGCGGAGATACGTATGAACCTCAAGAAACTGTCCGTTTTTGCTGGCTCGGCAGGTATGGCTCTGAGCCTCGTCCTGATCCCGGCACTTCAGGCTCACGCCGCCGCCAGCGACGCGGACGCATCCGGCGCTACGATGTCGAAGCAGGAACTCAAGGCGCAAAAGAAAGCGGAAAGCAAAGCGCGGCGCGCAAAGAAAAACGCCGAGCTGAGCACGCTGGAAAAGAATGGGTACAACCCAGGAGGAAGCCAGACCAACTATCCGCAGAATCTCCAGAATGCCCAGCAGAAGGCGGCTGGACAGAAGCCAACGAACGCACCGGCAGTAGCGCCGTGATGCCGGGTCTACACGCTGACGCACATTGAGAGAAGATCGGCAAAGCGGCCGCTCAACGCGACTTGCCGGTCGCACGAGCGCGTCGCGATTTCGCTTTCTCGTTTCCCTGCAATTGTTCCGCGTCGCTTTGAAGCGCCATCGGCCGTTCCGCCTTCGGCAGTTCGATTGCGTGGCCCGCGAGATCTGCCACGGCCTTCGGCTTTGCGGCTTGGCGAAGTTAAATCGATATGTATGTCTAACTAAATAAAAGCGGCGCCACAGCAAGTGGCGCCTGCTTTCAGAACTGCTCAATCCCGATGTCCATCGCTCCAGCCGCTCCACGCAGAATCATCTCGCGAAGCGCGTGCGTCTTCGGCAGAATCTTCTCCATATAGAAACGCGCGGTAGCGACCTTGGTCCGGTGAAACTCCTGATCCTCTCCCGCTTCCTCGTTCGCCGATGCAATCAGCGCGGCGCGCGCCATCTGCCATCCGCCGCAGACATAGCCCGTCATCATCAGAAAGTCGACGGAACTCGCGAGCGCTTCATCGACGTGCGTGCTCGCTGCGCTGCACATCCACTTCGTGACGTCTTCGAGCGCTTGCACGCTCGCGGCGAAGGCGGGCGCCATCGGCGCGAGCCGCGCGTCGGCGTTGCGCTCCAGTTCGTGCGCGACGCTTCGCATCTCGGCGAGCAGCGCGGACATGGCGGCGGCGCCGTCCGATGCGAGCTTGCGTCCCACCAGATCCGCCGCCTGAATGCCCGTCGTGCCCTCGTAGATCGGAGCGATACGCGCATCCCGCAGATACTGGCACGCGCCGGTTTCCTCGATGAAGCCCATCCCGCCATGCACCTGTACGCCGAGCGACGCGATGTCGACACCCAGTTCGGTGCACCATCCCTTCACGACCGGAATCAGCAGATCGACCCGCGCCTGACGCAGCGCGCGTTGTGCGGCGTCAGGATGCCGATGCGCGCGATCCATGTCGGCGGCCATCACGTAGGCGAACGCACGCATCGCTTCGATCTGCGATTTCATCGTCAGCAACATGCGGCGCACGTCCGGATGCTGAATGATCGCGACCGCTCCGCCCGTACGGCTCGCCGCAAGACGTCCCTGCACGCGCTCCTTCGCATAGTCGCGGGCCTGCTGATACGCGCGCTCCGCGATCGCGAGGCCCTGAATGCCGACTTTCTGGCGCGCTTCGTTCATCATCGTGAACATATGAGCGAGGCCCTTGTTTTCCTGTCCGACGAGATAGCCGATCGCGCCTTCCTTGTCGCCGAAGCTCATCACGCAGGTCGGGCTCGCGTGGATGCCGAGCTTGTGTTCGAGCGACACGCAATGCACGTCGTTGCGTTGCCCCGGCGATCCATCGGCGTTCGGCAGGAACTTGGGCACGAGAAAGAGCGAGATGCCGCGCACGCCTTCGGGCGCATCCGGCGTGCGCGCGAGTACGAGATGGATCACGTTGTCGGTCATGTCGTGATCGCCCCACGTGATGAAAATCTTCTGACCGTGCAGCCGATAGTGATCGCCCTCGGGCACGGCCTTCGTGCGCACGGCGGCGAGGTCGGAACCGGCCTGCGGCTCGGTGAGATTCATCGTGCCGGTCCACGCGCCGCAGACGAGCTTCGGCAGATAGCGTTGCTTGAGATCGTCCGAACCGTGGTGCCGCAATGCCTCGGTGGCGCCCGCGTTCAAGAGCGGACACAGCGCGAAGGCCATGTTCGACGAATTCCACATCTCCACCGCCGCCGCGTGCAACAGTTCCGGCAATCCCTGTCCGCCGAATTCGGGATCGCCGCCGAGGCCGGTCCATCCACCTTCCGCGAATTGCCGGTAAGCCTGCGCGAAACCGTCGGCGGCGATCACGCCACCGTCGGTGAGACGCGCGCCCTGTGCATCGCCCGTCTTGTTGAGCGGCGCGAGCACTTCGGTGGCGAATCTCGCGGCTTCTTCGAGTACCGCGTCGGCCAGTTCTGGTGTGGCTTCTTCGAAACCGGGCAGCGACGATAGCGCGTCGAGGTCCGCAAGTTCGGTCATCACGAAGCGCATGTCGCGCACGGGTGCAATGTAAGTGCTCATTGTTTGTCTCTAGTCTGTTTGGTTTTAAGTTCAGTACATACGGCGGACACGGATCGCGTCGTATCGTCCGGTGAGATCGATTTGTGCGTTGCAATGCGATGCACGCGATCGAGACTCGCGTATCATCGGGTGAGCAGTGCCTCGCACTGCGCCGTTGCCAGGCTGCACGCCGATCTCCCCTATGGGAATCCATGGTCTCCCAGCGTGGTGCCGCGCGATATCCCCCGTACAGGGGAGCGCGATTCGCATAGGCGGGAGATGGCAGCCGGGTGTCACCCGAGGACCGCAGCCGCCGACGCATATGACCGAAGTCATCGAGCCGATCAGGCCCACCCTTCTGCTCGCCACGAAGCTCCTTCCGCCACGTCTCCCCGCCGGGCTGATCGATAGGCCGCGGCTCGTCGATCTGGCGGCGCAGGCCGAAAACAGGCGTCTCACAGTCATCAAGGCGCCCGCGGGCTTCGGCAAGACTTCGCTTGCGCTCACGTGGCTCGGCTGGCTGCGCGAGCGCGGCGCGCTCGTCGCGTGGATTTCCATCGACGCGGACGACGACGAACCCGCCCGCTTCCTTCACCATCTCGCGCAGGCGTTGCGGCAGGCGTGCGGCAACATCGGTGCGTCCGCGATCGCGCTGACCGCCGATGCGTCGCTCGTGCCCGCGCAATCAATCGTCGCGACGCTGATCAACGAGCTGATCGAAGTCGAGGACGAGCTTTATCTCTTTCTCGACGACTATCATCTGATCGGCCTGCCGGTCGTGCGCGAGGTCGTCGCGTTTTTCATCGAGCATGCGCCGTCGCATGTCCACGTCGTGGTCTGCACCCGCGACGACGCAACGCTGCCGCTCGCGCGCCTGCGGGCGCGCAACGAGCTGCTGGAAATCGATGCATCGGCGTTGCGCTTCAACTTCGACGAAACGCGTTCCTTCGTCGAGCGCGAATGTCCGGGCAAGCTGAACGCGTCCACGCTCCGCTCGCTCTTCGCGAACACCGAAGGCTGGGCCGCCGCGCTGCGCATTTCCGCGGCGGTGCTGGCGCGCGAGGAATCTCGCGCGGACGCCGAATCGCCGATGCCGTCCGGCGCGTCCCGGCCGTTCGCGGCCTATCTGCAGGAGATGCTGAAGCGCCTGCCCGCCGAGGTGGTCGAGTTCATGCTGCGCACGTCGATCGTCGAGGGGCTGAACGCGTCGCTGTGCGAGGCGATCACCGGCGTCGCGGACAGCCAGGGCATGCTGGAGACGATCGCCGCGCGCCAGCTCCTGCTGGAACCGATGGACCTCGAAGGGCGCTCGTTCCGTTATCACCATCTGATGCGCGACTATCTGCGCCAGCGGCTCGACACGCTGTATCGCCGTCAGGTGGCGGACCTGCACCTGCGCGCGTGCCGATGGTACGCACGCGAGACGCAATGGACCGACGCCGTCAGGCACGCCCTCGCCGCGGGCGCGACCGACGAGGCGCTCGCGCTGATGAGCCGTTGCGCGATGACGCTGGTGATGAAAGGCGATCTGCTCACGCTGCTCGGCTGGCAGCGCGAGTTCCCGGCGAATCTGATGCAGGCACAGTTGCAGGTGAGGCTGGCGATCGCGTGGGGCATGGCGCTCGCGCTGCGTTTCGACGATGCCCTCGCGATGATCGACGCTCTGGAGCGCGATGCCGACGGCGTCGCCATCGCCGCCGAGGCGGAGCAACTGCGCCGGGAATGTCTGGCGATCCGCTCCGTGCTGGCGGGCCTGCAGGACGACCCGCAACGCGCGCTCGAGCTCGCGCAGACCTGTCTCGAACGGCCGTCGAGCGATCTCTGGACGGTCAACGTCGTCTCCAATGTCGTACGCTTCGCGCACTGGAGAGCGGGCAATCTCGAGGCGCTGTATGCGACGCCCTGGATTCCCTGCGCCATCGAGGACGATCAGCGCAATGTGGTTACGCCGGTCTATCGGCTGTGCCTGCTCGGCCATACGGAAATGCAGCAGTTGCACTTCCCGCTGGCCGAGCAGTACTTCACGGAGGCGATGCACATGGCCCGGCGCTACGCCGGCCCGCAGTCCGTCTCCGCGGCGTTGTGCGCGCCGATGATCGCGCAGTTGCGCTACGAGCAGGGACGCCTCGACGAAGCCGAAGCGCTGCTCCTCGACCTGATGCCCGTCGTCGATCTGGCGGCCATGCTGGACAGCGTGCTGAGCGCCTATCGCGTGCTGATCCGGATCGCGATCGCCCGTTCGACCCCGGCGCATGCCTACGCGCTGCTCGACCGCGCGCAGACGCTCGGGCACAAGCGCGGCTGGCAACGCCTTCTTGCCGCGGGGCTCGTCGAACGCACGCGGCTGCATCTGCGGGAAGGCAGAACGATGGAAGCGTCGGCATGCGTGGCCCAGCTCGATGCGCTCGCCGCGCACGGCGCCGGGCCGGGCGCGCCCGTGTCGGCGGAGATCGAGAATTATCGCGCGCTCGCGGCAGCCTGCGTCGCGATGAGCCAGAACCGCAGCCTCGAAGCCGTCGATCTGCTAGAGGAGGCGCGGCAAAGCGCCGGGCGCCGGCACAACCATTACCTGGGCTTGCGCTTGCGCACCATGCAGGCGCTTGCGTGGATGAGCGCTGGCATGCGCGGCGAGGCGGTTGAGGTCATCGGCGAAGTCGTGAGGATGGCCGCGCCCGCGGGGCTCCATCAGTCGCTGCTCGATCAGGGCGAGCAGATCGGACCATTGCTGCAGGCGCTTCGCGACGACACGCGCAACTCGGCGCAGACCCGCGACGTGCTGAGCTATATCGACCGTCTGCTCGATGGCTGGCGCGCGCAATACCAGCCCGACGGCGCATCGCGCCGTGACGCAGGACGCGAACCGCTGAGCGCGAGGGAGCGCAACATCGTCGAGCTGATCGCGCAGGGATTGTCGAACAAGGAGATTGCGCGCGACCTGGGCGTGACGCCCGAGACGATCAAATCGCACGTCAAGAACATCTTCGTGAAGCTGGCGGTCGACAAGCGCGCACACGCCGTCGCGCGCGCGCAGGCTTTGGGGCTCGTGCGCCACGGCTGACTAGATCGCGTAATGCGCCACGGCGAGCGTGCCAGCGTGAAGCAGCACGCCCGCGATGCCGCCGACCAGCGTCCCGTTGACGCGCACGAACTGCAGATCGCGGCCGATTTCCGCCTCGATCTTCCGGCTGACCTCGGTTGCGTCCCAACCCTTGACGACCTCGGTGATCAGTTCCGTCAACCGGCTTCGGTAGCGCACGACGAGTGCGCGCGCCACTTCCAGCCACCACGCGTTGAGCGTGTGCTGAAGCGCGGGCGAGCGCGCCACGCCGTCGCCGAGCGAGACCAGCATGGAAGTCGCGATGGCGCGTGTGACGGAGCGCTCGCGGGCGGCATCGTCGGCGACATGGCGGCGAATGCGCCTGAGCACGATGCGCGCATGCCCCGCTCGCCTGACCTGACGAATGCAGTCGCGCAGCAACGACTTGCCGAAGCGGCGATGCGTATCCGATGTCTGCAACTGCTCGATGAAAGTCAGGAAGGCGCGGTCGATCTCGCGGCGCAGCGCGTGATCCGGCGTGGCGGCCACTTCCTGCACCAGCGCGACGATGCCCGCGACGAAACGGTCGACGACATAGGCGTCGAAGCGCGCGGGCGTGTATCGCGAAGCCTCGCTGAACTTCGCATTCAGCACGCCCGCATGACGCACGAGCCAGCGTTCGAGCGCGCGAAGTCCGTGTTCCACGAGCGGCCGATGCCGGTCGCCCTCGGCGAGCATGCTCAGTACGCGGCCGGCCGCGCGCGACGCGTCGAAGCTGCGCAGACGCGGCAGCAGCATCCATTCGATGAAGCGCGCGGCTTCATTCTCGTCGATGGTGTCCAGCACGCTGGGAAGCGATTCGACGAGCGCCGCCGCGATGATCTCGCTGTTCGCGCGATTCGACAGCGATTGCGCCAGCGCCTTCGCGGCATTGTGACCGCCGAGTTTCGCGACGATCAGTTCGGGCTCCAGGAAATTCTCTTCGACGAACCTGCCGAGACTCTCCGCGATGCGTGGCTGATTCCGCGCGATGATCGCCGTATGCGGCAACGGCAACGCGAACGGATGCCGGAAGAGCGCGACCACCGCATACCAGTCCGCGATTGCGCCGACGGTTCCCGCTTCGGCGAACGATCGCAGCCACGCGAGCCACGGATACCGCTCCTCGAGAACGACGCATGCGAACAGCAGCACGGCCATGCATCCGAGCAGACCGGTCGCCGCGCGTCGCATGCGGGTCATCCGGCGTTCCTTCTCGCTTTCCGTCGCGGCGGACGCGTTCGCGGCCGCCCCTCGCCCGTCGCGAAACGGCAAGCTCAACCCGGCTCCTGACGCAGGAACCTGCGCACGACCGGCGCGACGTCCTTCGCGCGCGTGATCAGAAACAGATGACCGTCGTCGATCACATACAGCACCGATTGCCGGATGCGCGCAGCCAGAATCTTCGCGTTGGACAAAGGCACGATCGGATCGTCGTTGCCGTGCATGACGAGCGTCGTCTGCGGCAACGTGCCCAGCCAGTGCAGGCTGGTCCAGCCCCAGGCGGCCATCAGTTGATAGAGATATCCGCGGCCGCGCGGCGGCTGGATATGGCGGCTGTGCTCCTTGAGAAGCTCCGGATCGCGCCGGTACGCGCCGCCATAGATTTCCGGCCCGACCTGCTGAAGATACGCCGGATCGGTGTAACGGCGCGGGCCGATCAGCTTCGACAGAACGGAAAGCCGCGCCGGTATCATGAGCACGCCCGCCGATGTCGAGGCGAGAATCAATCGGCGGCAGCGCTCGGGATATTGCCGCGCGAACTGCTGCGCGAGCGCGCCGCCCCACGATACGCCGAGCACGTCGACGGGCCCATCGTGTCCCAGCCGCTTCAGGAGCTTGTCGGTCAACACGCAGAGCGTCGAGAAGCGATAAGGCGCGATTGGCACGGGCGAACCGCCGACGCCGGGAACATCGAAAATGATGACGCCGACATCCCCCAGCGCCTCGACGAACGGCTCGACGAGTTCCAGATTCGCGCCGATGCCGTTGAAGATCAGAAGCGGCGGCGATGCGTCGCTTCCATGCCGCACGCCGACGCGCACGAGCTGACCGTCGAGATCGACGGTCTGGGTTTCCATGATGCCGACAGACTCGGAAGTGTTATTCATTGCTCTCATCCAGACCTGATCTCGTTGATGCGCCGCGCGGGACGCGTTACTTGCGCGGTTGCAGCAGCGCCCTCAACTCCTCGACGTTCTCCGCGACGCGCTTCGAAATGACCGCGTAGCTGTCGGAGTGGGCGCGATACGCCGTGCCGAAGAGTTCCCGCACGTCGGAAAGCGTCGTGTAGAACGCCTGCTGCACCGCTTCGCTCGCGGCGGCCGGCCGGGCCTCCTGGCCGGGTTGCTTGCCGGACAGCGCGCGGACCCGCGTCATCGTTCCGGAGAGGATTTCAATCTGCTTCTGGCCGAGCGACTGGATGCCCGTCAGCGCGGTGGTGCCGACGGTCGCGAGCGCTTCGACGTCCTTGCGGCGCGAATCCAGAATGGCGTTGGCATTGAAGCCGGACACGCGCAAAGGCTTGATGAACTTGAGGCATCCGTCGAAGAAATTGCTTTGATTGGTCGATTCCATGATCCGTTTTCCTTTCGATGAAAATAAGTCGATGCCAGCCGCGACGCGGCCGGCGCATCGAAGTCAGTCCTGCAGGACGTAAGTGCCCGGCGCGGCCGCGAGCGACGGATGCCGTTCGTTGCCGAGCGCGGCGGGCGCCGCGCGGCGTTTGCCGGAGCGCGCGGCGAGCCACACGCTCCAGTCGTTCCACCACGAATCCGCTTTCGGCTCGGCAGCGTCGAGCCAGGCGTCGGCGCTCGCGGACAGCTCGGGGTTGAGATAGAACTTCGCCTTGGGATTGCCCGGAGGATTGATCAGGCTCTGGATGTGACCACTCGAACTCAGCACGAAGCGCGTCTCGCCGCCGAAGAGACGCGCCGTGTCGTAGACGCCCTTCCACGGCGTGATGTGGTCCGTGATGCCCGCCACCATGTATTTGTCGCAGGTCACGTCGTTCAGGTCGATCGGCGTGCCCAGCACGCTCAGCGCGCCGGGCTTCGTGAACAGATTGTCCGTGAAGATGTCGAGCAACTGGCCGTGCAGCTTCGCCGGCAGACGCGTCGTGTCGTTGTTCCAGTAGAGGATGTCGAACACGGGCGGCGTGTTGCCCATCAGGTAGTTGTTGACCCAGTAATTCCAGACGAGATCGTTGGGCCGCATCCATGCGAACACGCGTCCCATCTCCTCGCCGGCGAGCACGCCGCGCGATGTGCTCGCATGCTTCGCCGCCGCGATGGCCTCGGGCGTCGCGAAGAGCCCGAGCTGCGAGTCCGCCGTGTTGTCGAGCACGGCCACCATCAGCGTCGCGGCGTGAACGGATTTATCGCCACGGCTTGCCAGAAGCCCGAGCAAAGCCGAGATGGTCATGGCGCCCGAGCATGCGCCGTGCAGGTTGACATCGTCGCTGCCGGTGATGTCGCGCACGGCCGCGATCGCTTCGAGAAGCGCCGTCACGTAGGTGTCGAGATCCCAGCCGGATTGCGCCGCGGTCGGATTGCGCCAGCTCACGACGAACACCTGAAACTCGCTCTTCAACAGATGCTCGACGATGCTCTTGCCAGATGAAAGATCGAACACGTAGAACTTGTTGATCTGCGGCGGCACGATCAGTTGCGGCCGGCTATGCACGTTCGCGGTCGCCGGCGCGTACTGGATCAGCTCCAGCACTTCGTTGCGAAACACGACAGCGCCCTTCGACGTGCCGAGATTCTTGCCGACCTCGAATGCGGTCCGGTCGACCTGGGCGGGCATGCCCTGATTCTTCACCATGTCCGTCACGGCGTTCTTCAGGCCGCCGATCAGGCTCGCGCCGCCCGAATCGACGGCTTTCTTGAGCGCGGCCGGGTTGCCGAGCAGGGTGTTGGTCGGCGACATCGCGTCGGTGAAGAGGGACATCACGAACTGCGCGCGCTCCTTGCTCTTCGGGTCGAGCGCGGAGCGGTCGACGAAGCCGGAGAGCGCATCGCGCCACGCGAAATAGCCCTGCATCGTCATGCGATAGAGCGCGTTGTCGCGCCACGCGACATCGGCGAAACGCTTGTCGCTCTGCGGCGCGCCCGGCGCGTCGCCGCTCAGCGCGGCGATCAGATCGCGGACCAGCGCGGCTTCCTGTTCTACGATCAGCGCGGGTTGCCGCCAAGCCTGCGCGCCGATATGACGCGCGGTCGCGACGACGTCGCAAGGACGCAATCCGACGAACGGATTCGGGCCCGACATGCCTTCCGTCGCCGAATGCACGAGGTCGTTCGCTGCCGCTCCGCGCGCCAGTCTTTTAGTGCTTACCGCCATTTTGATGCTCCTCCGACTTGCTCTCAGGTTCTTCGTTATGTTTGCTTACGCGATCAGCATCGCCAGCGTCTCGGCGATGAGCGCCGGCTTGTCCTCACCTTCTATCTCCAGCTCGTTCTTCGTCTTGACGATGACCCGGCCTCCGCTCTTTCGCTCCACTGACAACAAGCTCACGCGGTTGCGCACGCGCGCGCCGGCCTTCACCGGCGTCATGAAGCGCACCTTGTCCAGCCCGTAGTTGAGACCGGCGGACGCGTCCTCGGGAATGACGCCGATCTCCATTGCGAGCGGCGCCAGCAGCGACAGCGTCAGATAGCCGTGCGCGATGGTTCCGCCGAACGGACTTTCACGCTTCGCGCGTTCCACATCGACGTGGATCCACTGCGTGTCGCCGGTGCAGCGCGCGAAGTCGTCGATGCGCGCCTGATCCACGACCGTCCAGTCCGACACGCCCAGCTCCCGACCCACGAAATCCTCGATCGATGCCACGCGGTATTCCTTGATGCTCGACATTGCCTGGCTCCTTGTGACCGATCAGACGAACTGGGCGCGCAGCCACTTCTTGTTCACCTTGCCGACGCTCGTCTTCTCCAGTCCTTCGACGAACCTGACGACTTGCGGCACCGCGTACTTCGAGATGCGTCCCGATGCGCTGAACGTCAGCACGTGACGCTTGATCTCATCCTCGGTGATGACCGCGTCCGCGCGGACCACGACGAGCGCGACCGGCCGCTCGCCCCACTTCTCGTCGCTGACGCCGATCACGGCGACTTCGGCGACGCCGGGATGCATCGAGATCAGGCTCTCGACTTCGAGCGACGAGATCCATTCGCCACCCGACTTGATCACATCCTTCATGCGATCCGTGATCAGAAGGCTGCCGTTCGCGCCGATGCTCGCGATGTCCTGCGTATGCAGATAGCCGCCGTCCCAGAGCTGTCCGGATGCCTCGGGGTTGTTCAGATAGCCTTGCGTGAGCCACGGCGCGCGGACGACGATTTCGCCGTTGGCCTTGCCGTCGTGCGCGACGTCTTCCATGTTCGCGTTGACGATGCGCAGATCGACGAGCGGAATCGGCGAACCGGTTCGGCAGCGCAGGCGCACTTGCTCGTCGAGATCGAGAGATTCGTCGCCGGGTTTCAGTTGCGCGAGGCTCAGCACCGGGCACGTCTCCGACATGCCGTAGCCCGTGAAGACATCGATGCCGCGATCGAGCGCGGCGCGCGCCAGCCCGTGCGTCAGCGCGCCGCCGCCGATGACCACCTTCCATCTGCTGAGGTCGGCCGATTTCGCTTCGCCGCAGGTGAGCAGCATATGCAGGATCGTGCCGACGCAATGCGAGAACGTCACGCCTTCATCGTGCAGCAGCCGCACCAGCCGGTCCGGCACGTAGCGTCCCGGATAGACCTGCTTCACGCCGAGCATGGTGGCGATGTACGGCATGCCCCACGCATGCACATGGAACATCGGCGTGAGCGGCATATACACGTCGCCGCGATGAAAGCGCTGACCCGTTTCGGGGCTCGCCAGCGCGGCCATCACGGTGATGGTGTGCAGCACGATCTGACGATGCGAGAAGTAGACGCCCTTCGGCAGACCCGTCGTGCCGGTCGTGTAGAAGGTCGTGGCGCGCGTGTTTTCGTCGAAGTCCGGGAAATCGTAGTGATCGGCAGCGGCGGCGAGCATCGCCTCGTATTCGGTCGCGAACGACATGGCGTGCTCGCAGGTCTCGCCGTCCTGTTCGTCGATCAGGATGAAGGTGCGCACGGTTTCGAGCTGATCCCTGATCGCCGCCAGCACCGGGAGGAAATCGGTATGGACAAGCAGAACTTCCGCGCCCGCGTGATTGATCGTGTACGCGATCTCCGCATTCGAGAGACGCACGTTGACGGTCTGCAGGACGGCGCCCATCATCGGCACCGCGAAGTAGCATTCCAGATAGCGGTGGCTGTCCCAGTCCATCACGGCGACGGTGCTGCCGTGCTGTACGCCGAGCTGGCTCAGGCCACCGGCGAGCCGCGCGATGCGCTCGCGCAGGCCCGTGTAGGTCATGCGCGTCCGGCCCCGGTAGACGATCTCCTGGTCGGGCGCCTGAAGGAATGGCGTGTGCAGCAGTTGCTTGATCAGCAACGGATAGGCGTAGGCCGAGGGCGCGGCGGCCTGGAGGTCGTCCCGCATCTGTGTCTCCTTGTCTCATTCTGTTAGAGGGGCGGACATCGCCGGCTGGCGGCGGTGTCGTTTCCGGTAAGTGAATGATCGAAGGGAACAGGATTCGGAACCATCCCCTGAACGGGGGAGCGTGCCGTGATAGAGCCCGCTCAGTCCTGAGACTTCAGGGGTTTGTACGTAAGGGAAACCCCGCTCGCTTCGCGAGACGCGAGCGGCGAGCGGTCCTTTGGGTCATCGAACGCGGCATCGCGGCCGCGATGCCTTCACTTGACCTCTTTTCTCTCAATGTTCTTGCCGGTCTCCTTGTTGTAGCGCTCGACATACTCGTCGGTGAGCTTGCGGATCGCGCGTCCGATCTTCCGATAGTCGGACTCGTTGAGATTCGCGAGCGACACGCGCCCCGACGGATGCTTCGTGCCGAAGCCCATGCCCGGCAGCAGCACGACACGCGCATCGGTGGCGAGACGGAACAGCAGCTCCGACGCCTCCGTGTGCTTGAGCAGCCAGTCGACGAACTCGCGCCCGTACGCGCGCTCCCCGAAATATTCCATGTCGATGATCGAGTAGTAATCGACCTGGTTCGCGTCCTTCTCGTCGAACGCAATGCCGATCTCTTCATAGAGCGCGCGCTTGCGGCTGCGGATCAGGCGCTTGAGCGCGTCCTTGTAGGCATCCGGCGTATCCATCAGCGAGAACAGCGAGAAGAGCACCATCTGCACCTGTTGCGGCGTCGACAGGCCCGCCGTGTGATTCAGCGCGACGGTGCGGCTGTCCGCAACCAGCCGGTCGATGAACTTCAGCTTGTCGGGCTCGGTCGTGATCGACTCGTAGCGATGATGCAGGAGCTTCTTCGTGTCCTTCGGCAACTCGGAAATCAGCTTGTCGAGGACGTTGTCCTTGTGCGTCGCGATCGTGCCCAGACGCCAGCCCGTCGCGCCGAAATACTTCGAGTACGAGTACACGAGAATCGTGTTCTTCGGCGCGAGCGCGAACAGCGACACGAAGTCGTCGGCGAAGGTGCCGTACACGTCGTCCGTCAGCAGGATCAGATCAGGGCGTTCCTTGACGATCTGCGCGATGTATTCGAGGCTCTCGTCGCTGATCCTCACGGAAGGCGGATTGCTCGGGTTCACGAGGAAAAACGCCTTCACCTTCGGATCGCGCAGCTTGTCGAGTTCGGCCTTCGAGTATTGCCAGTTGTTCTCGACGTCGGCATCCAGATTCACGACATTCAGGTCGTACTCGCCGAGCGTCGGAATCTCGATGTACGGCGTGAAAATCGGACGGCCGAGCGCGATCGTGTCGCCCGCCTTGATCAGGTGGTTCTGCTTCATCGTGTTGAAGATGTACGTCATCGCGGCCGTGCCGCCTTCGACAGCGAAGATGTCGAATTCGCCGACGAACGGATACTTGCCGATCATCTCGCGCCGCAGGTATTGCCCGACGATGGTCTCCGAGAGCTTCAGCATCCGGTCCGGCACCGGATAGTTCGACGCGAGAATGCCTTCGCACATCTCATAGAGGAAATCGTTGCCCGACAGGCCGAGCTGATCGCGCACATACGACACGGCGCCCGCGAGAAAGGCGATGCCCGGCACGCCCTTGTTTTCGCGCAGGAACAATTCGAAGCGCTCGGACAGCCCTTCGCGCTTCGGAAAGCCGCCCACGCCCTCGGGCATGTACGCGAACGAGCGCTCCGATTCGCGCATCGCAAAGAGCCCGAGCTGCCAGAAGCCGTGGCGCGGGATCGTCGCGAGAAAGTTCGGGTTGCCGCGCCCGGCGTTGAGCATCGAGATGTTGGCCGGACGTTCGACTGCTCCGCCGCCCGCCGCCTTGATCAGCTCGTCTTTCAGTTCGAACGGACTCAATGCCTGCAGCGCTGCCTGATCCTTGCTCTTGTTGGCCTTTGCCATGATGCGTTCTCCAGTGAAAGATTCAAACCAGGCCGACGACGAGCGGCCCCAGTAATGTGAGCAGCACGTTCGCGATCGCATAGGTGATCGCGAACGGCACGGTCGGCACGGCGCTTTCGGCCTTGTCCAGCACGCCGCCGAACGCGGGGTTCGCGCTGCGCGAGCCGGACAGCGCGCCCGCCAGGATCGCCGCGTTGTCGTACTTCAGCACGTAGCGGCCGAACAGCATCGTGAGCAGCAGCGGCAGCATCGTCACGACCACGCCGAGCAGGAAGATCGTGACGCCGAGTTCCTTGATCGTCGTCACCGCCTGCAGTCCCGAGTTCAGACCGACCACCGAGACGAACGCCGCCAGCCCGAAGTCCTGCAACAGGCGCGATGCGGCGGGCGGCATCACGCCGTACATCGGATGCTTGCCGCGCATCCAGCCGAACACGAGGCCCGCGAGCAGGCAGCCGCCCCCCGACCCGAGCGTGAGCGGCACGCCGCCGATATTGACGACGACCAGCCCGATCAACAAACCCACGACCATGCCGACGCCCATATAGATGAAGTCGGTCTTGATCGAGTAAGGCAGCTCGTAGCCTGTCGCCGCCACCGCGCGCTTCGTATCTTTCGCGGAGCCGAAGTAGGTGAGCACGTCGCCGTGTTCGAGCTTGGTTTCGGGCAGGATCGGCACCGGTTGCCCGACGCGCGTGATGCTTTCGAGGAAGACGCCGTGACGCAAGTCGCGGTCGACGGTCTCGCGCACCTTCTGGATCGTCGTATGGTTCAGGCCCTTCGCCGTGAATACGGCCTGGCGCGTCTGCATGACCGCGCTGACATCCGTCACGTCCGACACTTCGGTGCCGATCTTCGGCGCGATGGGCACCATGCCTTCGCGCCGCCCGACCACGAGCACGACGTCATCGGCGGCGAGCACGACATCGGGCCCCGGCTCGACCTCCTTGCCCGCGCGCCGTATCTTCTCGACCGACACGAAGTCCTGCGCCGCCATTTCAATCTCGGAGACCTTGCGCCCCGCCGCCGCCCCGACCCTGAACGCCCGCCCGACCAGTTCGGGCAGCGCCGCCAGTTGCCCCGGCGCGCGCGACGGCGTGCCGCCCGCGAGCTTCGCTTCGGCGTCGAGCGCGGCCGAGCGCAGATCGCGTCCCATGAATTTCGGCAGGATGTTCACGCACACGATGATCGCGCCGAGCGAGCCGAACACGTACGTCACCGCATACGCAATGGCCACGTCCGACTGCAGCGACTTCACTTCTTCCGCTGGCAGGCCGAGCCGCGCGATCGCATCGCCCGCCGTGCCGATGATCGCCGATTGCGTGAGCGCGCCGCCCGCGAGCCCGGCGGCAAGGCCCTTGTTCAGATGGAAGATCTTCGCGCAAATGATGACGGTGACGAGCGCCGACACCGCGAGAAACACCGCCATCGCGATTTCACGCAGCGTCTTGCGGTTCAGCGAGTTGAAGAAGCCCGGCCCCGAGTCGTAGCCGACCGCGTAGATGAACACGGCAAACATCACGGCTTTCACGCCGTTGTCGATCGACACGCCCGCCTGGCTGATCACGACGGCCGCCAGCAGCGAGCCGCCGACGCCGCCGAGCTGGAACTTGCCGAAGTTGATCTGGCCGATGAAATACCCCACGGCCAGCGACAGGAACAACGCTATCTCGGGTGACTTGTGAAAGATGTTGTGTATCCAGTCCATCGTGCCCTCTCATTGAAAACGCGCTTGGGGTCCGCCACGAAACGCGGCGGACGACATGGCACTACCTTCCCTTGCCCGATCGCAAATCGGCGCCTGCAACGCGATCGACGCGGTTGCGTCCATTGCGCATGACGCCCTTCAGCCCTTGAACTGCGCGGCGAGGCCGACCACCACGGGCCCCATCAGCGGCAGCAGAATGTTCGAAAGCGCGTAGGTGATCGTGTAGCCGATGACCGGCGTCGAATTGCCCGTCACGCCGACGAGCGCGCTGATCGCAGGCGTGCTGCACTGCTGGCCGGCGATCGCGCCGAGCAGCATCGGCGGATCGAGCTTGAGAAACGCCCGGCCGATCCACAGCGACAACAGCCCCGGCACCAGCACCAGAAGAATCCCGGCGACGGGCAACGCGAGACCGTACTGATGCACGAGCTTGATCGCGTCCGGCCCCGCCGATAGCCCCACGGCCGCGATGAACGTCGCGAGCCCGAAGTCCTTGAGGATTTGCGCGGCCGCCGGCGGCAGCGAACCGACGATCGGATGGAACGAGCGCAGCCACCCGAACAGCAGCCCCGACAGCAGACACCCGCCGCCCGTGCCGAGCGCGAGCGTGACGCCTCCAAAGGTGCCCGACAGCCGGCCGATCGCCATGCCGACGAGCACGCCCAGGCCGAGATACACGAAGTCGGTTTTCAGGGTCGCCGGCAGCAGGTAGCCGAGCCGCTTCGCGCCGCGCAGCACGTCGGCCTTCGCGCCGACCAGCGTCAGCACGTCGCCGCGATTGAGTTCGGTGCCCGGAAGCGCGGGTATGCGGTTCTCCAGCCGCGTAACGGCCGCGATGTAGATGCCGCGTCCCTGCTCGGGGTCCGCGCGCTCGCGCAGTTGACGGATCGTCGCGCCGTGCGCGTCCTTGCGCGTGAGCACGACATCGACCATGTCGGCGAGCGCCGTCGAAAAATGATGGCCCGACGCGACCTCCTCGCCGAGCGCGGGCGCGGCCTCGATCAGCGCCTCGCGCCGTCCGCCGACCAGCACGAGATCGTCCGCGGCGAGCACCAGGCCGGGCGCGACGGCTAGCGTCGCGCCGCCGCGTTCGATCTCCTCGATGGTCAGGTTGTGGCCGTATTGCGCTTCGAATGCGCCGACGCTCAGGCCCGCCGCCCGGCCGACGCGAAACGCGCGTCCCACCAGCGCGGGCGCGGCGAGCCGCTCGCCTTCGCCCAGCGAATCGCCGCCGCCGAGCTTGCGCCACACGCGCTCGGCTTCTTCGCGCAGATTCACGCGCAATAGCAGCGCCGCGAACTGACTCGTGAAGAGCACGATGGTGATAAGTCCGAACAGATAGCTGACGCTGTACGCGGTGACGATATTCGCCTGCAGGCGCACCGTGTCCGCGTCGGGCAAGCCGAGCTTCGCGACGGCTTCCGACGCCGTGCCGATCACCGCCGATTCGGTCGCCGCGCCCGCCAGCAGTCCCGCTGCCGTGCCGGGATCGAGATGCAGCACGGCGACGGCGATCATCACGAGCGTGAGCACCGAAACGATTTCGACGATCGACAGCACCCCGTAACGCCAGCCGCGCCCGACATTGGCGAAGAACTGCGGGCCGCCCGTGAAGCCGAGCGCGAAGATGAAGAGCGCGAACGCGATGTTCTTGAGGTCGGGCGACAGACGCGCGCCTGTCTGGCCGAGCAGCAGCGAAACGATCAGCGTGCCGCACACGCCGCCTAGCTGGATCGGGCCGATCTTGAAAGAACCGATCAGATAGCCGAATGCGAGACTCGCGAACAACGCAATTTCCGGCTGAGATCTGAACAATTCGGCAATCATCTACGCATCCCCGGAAATTGCGCCGCTTCGTATGGATTGCTCTGAATCTCGAACGGATAATTCAGCCGTTTAAAGAGAAACTTCCGACAAGTCGCGCTGGCGAAGGGTCGTGGCTTAGACCGATAATATAAATCGCCGCTTTGGGTAGTCGATTAAATTTATGAGAAATGCTTTTCTGATAGATCCCTATGTCTTTCAAGAAAGCATTCGCCGTGCGGAGAGGTCCAAAGGCGCTATCTGAAAGCTTCCCGGCGTGGCTCCGGCAGAACCTGCGCTTGCGCTGTCGCGCCAAATGAGTCGAGTTTTATACCGATTCATTCGATCGATTGCGCTTTGGCAATACGAAACTGATCCCTGAGTTTCTCGCGCTGATGGCGCCAATATCGTAATCGGGATTACCGGTTTTTACCTCGAATTGACGAAACACCATCGATGAAGTTTCGTATTGACCGAATACGAAACCCGCGTCGCCGACCGGTCAGCAAATAACGGCGCCACGCGGACATCGCCACAACCGAATCCGAAAAACCTACGGGTCAACCCCGAGTTGAGCTTTCCTCAACGCCGGCCTGAAAAAACGTCGGTTCCTGCTCGCGCGAGCGCCGCCGCAGAATGCCCTTCATCCACCGCGGCGGTGGCGCAACCGATTCTCTCTGACGAAAAAACAGGAACGTGGCAATGGAAAAGACTCTCTTCATCGGCGAAGGCTTCGAAGGACCGGGCGTGAACCTTGCCCACATCAACGTGCTGGTCGGACCGCGCAACGGCCCGGCCGGTCAGGCATTCTCGACCGCGCTCGCGACACCCTCGGCCGGTCACGCGCCGTTCGTCGTGATCGCACAGCCGGGCGTGCCGACCAAGCCGCTCACGCTGTATGTCAACAAGGCGCAGATCGACGGCGACTTCCACGGCAACGCGACGTGGGGCGCATCGCAGGCGGGCATCGCGAAGGCGGTCGCGGAATCGCTGGAAAACGGCACGCTGCCGCCGGAAGCGGAGAACGACTGGGTCGTCGTGTCGGCGAACTGGGTCAACCCGAAGACCGACGATCTCGACGCCGTCTACGAGAACAACTATCGCGCGTGCAAGAACGCGATCATCGCCGCGATGGAAGGTCTGCCGCGCAAGGAAGCGGTGTTCAAGGCCGCGCGCGAAGTGTCGAACCCGTTCTACACGCCGAAGAAAAGCTGAGGAGTTCTCGCAAATGGAATACGTGCGTCTCGGCCAGTCCGGCCTCAAGGTTTCGCGTCTGTGCCTCGGCACGATGAACATGGGCACGCCGCAATGGAAGCCCTGGATTTTCGATGAAGCGCAAAGCGAGCCGATCGTGAAGCACGCGCTCGATCATGGCGTGAACTTCATCGATCTGGCCGATTTCTATTCGACGGGCGTCGGCGAGGAAGTCGTCGGCCGCATTTTGAAGCGTCTCGTGAAGCGCGACGAAATCGTCGTCACGACGAAGGTCGGCTACGACATGGCGAGCCACGCGAACGCGGGCGGCCATTCGCGCAAGCACATCATGGACGGCATCGACGCGTCGCTCAAACGTCTCGACATGGATTACGTCGATGTCTACATGCTGCATTTCTTCGACGTGAACACGCCCGTCGAGGAAACCATGTGCGCGCTCGACGACATCGTGCGCGCGGGCAAGGCGCGTTATATCGGCGTATCGACGATGTACACCTGGCAGTTCGCCAAGATCATGCAGGCATGCGAGCGCCACGGCTGGCACAAGCCGGTCAACATGCAGTTGCAGCTCAATCTCGCGTATCGCGAGGAAGAGCGCGAGATGATTCCGTACTGCATCGATCAGGGCGTCGGCGTCTCGGTGTTCAGCCCGCTCGCACGCGGCCTTCTGACCTGCGATGCGAAGTCCAACCGCAATCAGACCGACTTCTTCACCGCGCAAATGTACGGCGACCATGCCTCGCACGAAGTCTCGGCGTCGGTGGCGCGCGTGGCGGCGCGGCGCGGCGTACCGGCGGCGCAGATCGCGCAGGCGTGGGTGCTGAGCCGTCCGGGCATCGCGAGCATGCTGGTCGGCGCGGACTCGGCTGCGCAGTTCGACAGCGCGCTCGCCGCGCTCGACACGCGCCTCGACGCCGACGAACTGCACGAGCTGGAGCGCAACTACACGCCGTGCGATCTCATCAACGACTACACGGCGGGACGGCGCATCGCGCGCGAGGCGCGTGCCGCGCAAGGCGTGTTCGACGACACCTTGGAGCGCGCAGCATGAAGACCCTGTTGCAGACGAATCACTATATCGACGGCCAGTGGCGCGAGAGCGCGAGCACCTATGCCGTGCGCAATCCGGCGACGGGCGAAGTCATCGCGAACGTCGCGCGCGGCGGCAGCGCGGAAACCCGCCAGGCGATCGACGCCGCCCGGCGCGCCTTCCCGGCCTGGCGCGCGCTGACCGCGAAGGAACGCGGCGCTCGCGTGAAGCGCTGGGGCGAACTGATGCTCGCCAATCGCGACACGCTCGCCGAACTGCTGACGCGCGAACAGGGCAAGCCGCTTGCCGAAGCTCTCGGTGAAGTCGCGTATGCGGCCAGCTTTTTCGAATGGTTCGCGGAAGAAGCCAAGCGCAGCTACGGCGACGTGATTCCGAGCCCGAAGCCGAATTCGAAGATCATCGTGACGCGCGAGCCGGTCGGCGTCGTCGCGGCGATCACGCCGTGGAATTTTCCGCTGGCGATGATCACCCGCAAGGCCGGTCCGGCGCTCGCGGCGGGCTGCACGATGGTGCTGAAGCCGTCGGAGGAGACGCCGCTGTCCGCGTTCGCGCTCGGCGTGCTCGCAGAGGAAGCCGGCATTCCGCCGGGCGTGTTCAATATCGTGTCCGGCGACGCCGTGGCTATCGGTCAGACGCTGACGGAATCGCGCGATGTGCGCAAGCTGTCGTTCACCGGCTCGACGCGCGTCGGCAAGCTGCTGGCGAAGCAATCGTCGGATACGCTCAAGAAGCTGTCGCTGGAACTCGGCGGCAATGCGCCCTTCATCGTTTTCGACGACGCCGATATCGACGCCGCCGTGCAGGGCGCGATCGCATCGAAGTTCCGCAACACCGGACAGACGTGCGTCTGCGTGAACCGCTTCTACGTGCAGGACGGCGTCTACGACGCGTTCACGCAGGCGCTCGCGCGCGCCGTGCATGCCTTGCGCGTCGGCAACGGTCTGGCAGGCGAGTTCGATCAGGGTCCGCTCATCAACGAAGCGGCGCTCGCGAAGGTGCAGGTGCATGTCGCCGATGCCGTGAGCCACGGCGCGAAGATTCTCACCGGCGGCAAGCCGCACGCGCTCGGCGGCACCTTCTACGAACCGACGGTGCTCGCGGACGCAAAGCCATCGATGCTGATCGCCGGTGAAGAGACCTTCGGTCCGGTAGCCGCATGCTTCCGCTTCGAGACGGAAGAGGAAGTCATCGCCGCGGCGAACGACACGCCCTACGGCCTGTCCGCGTATTTCTACACGCGCGATCTGGGCCGCGCATGGCGCGTCTGCGAAGCGCTGGAAAGCGGCATGGTCGGCATCAACGAAGGCATCATCTCGACGGAAGTCGCGCCCTTCGGCGGCGTGAAAGAGTCGGGACTGGGCCGCGAAGGATCGAAGTACGGGCTCGATGAATACATGGAGCTCAAGTACATGATGATGGCCGGCCTCGGTCGCTGAGGCATCACCCCCGCCGCGCACGCACGAACGATAAAACCATCGCGTGCGCGGTTTTCATGCGGTGCGATCCGCACCGCTGCACTCCGAATGGAGGAGATACTCTTGGATACTCGAAGCATGAGCGCGGACGCGCTCGCTGTGCATGCCGCCGCGCCTTTCGCCGGCACCCCCGATCGCGTCGCGCTCGACGACGTTCCGCTGAACCGCTTTCACGTCAAGATCGCGGGTCTGACCTTCGGTGCGCACTTCACGGAAGGCTATGCGCTCGGCACGATCGGCTATGCGCTGACGTCGCTGAACAAGCAGATTCCGCTCGATGCATTCTGGATGGGCCTGCTCGGCTCGTCCGCATTGATCGGCATCTTCATCGGCAGTCTCGTGTTCGGCTGGCTTTCCGACAAGCTCGGACGGCAGAAGATCTGTCCACGAGTATAATAGTTCGCACCGAATAGGCTCGCAAGTGTTTGATTCTTAGAGCACCGGAATGGCACCACGAACAATAGTTTGTACCAAACCCGCCATCCTAGGCGTCGCTCGCGGGGATAATAGTTTGTACGAGCCCACTGCTATTGGGCTAGCGAGGGCTTAGGAACGTTCCCGGAATTTCAAGGCTGCTCGGCAGTCAGGAAAGCGCCCTATTCAGACTGCTAGATGGTCGCGGCTGGTATATCGACACGGAAAGTGGTGTTTGAGGATGTGGCTGCCAAGCCAACGACGAAGTACCGCACAGCCTAGACCCTACGGCAACGCTTCCTGCGTGCGAAACAGACTCCGTCTCGGCTATGCCTCGTCGTCTACCAAGATGTCGGCAGCAGCAACTCGTGTTCTTCCTGGACACGATAGACGCGCTCGACGTGCAACCACTTCTCGGTGACAGCGTGAACTTGAGGGTTGTTCATCCGACAAGCTGGGCAACGAATTTTGCAACGTCTGGCGCAATTTTGTTCGTCGCAATCGCAGCCTTCGCTAATAGCTTGGCCCGCGTAACAACGTCACCGGCGTGTCGCATCTCCGCAACAGCGTGTCGGAGACGGCGGCATTGGAACGATTCGACCGACTCCTCGTATTGCTTTAGCTTGGATTCGAAGGTCTTCATTTGACGAATTTCGCGTCCGTCGACAGTAACGGGGAGTTTGGCCATATGCAGAAGTTCAGTCTTGCTAGCGCGCGCTAGGGGAACCCGCTTTAAGATGACGTCTTTTGCGGCGGGAAGCAATTTCGCCCATGCATTGGAGCGCTTCTCCCCGTCAATCCGCCCCTCCTTCACAGCCCCATCACATGGTTGCACATGCAATCGACGGGAAGTCCGTTGCCCTGACGCTCGAAGCCAATCATGGTCATGTATATTAAGCTGCCGATAGAGCTTATTGTTCAAGGATTTTGCTGCTCTGTGACCGGCCGGATAGACCTTCTTGAGCAGTCCCTCCCATTCCCTTCGCATTCGTTGAACATCAACCTTTGTCGGCGGAGGAATCGCGGGCTCGCGATGCTCTGCGCTTCTTCCGATTGCTTTGACAGCGTTAAGTGATAGCCCCATCTGATTCGCAATTTGCCTCTCGGTCAACCCGGTTCTTCGATGTTTGAGGTAGACCGCAAAAAAGGAGTTTCCATAGCGAATCACTCTCTCGACCTTCAGGTAGTCTTTTTCATCTGCCTCAGTTGCTTTGAACCTGAACCCGCATGAGCAACTACATGAGGCAACGAACGCCCCGTCCGTTACCGAAAACGCGACCTTCTCAATCGCATGACCGGCGCCATGCGATGCTAAAAAATTTGGACAAAGATACTTGCAGTCCGGACGCAACGAAGCGCCACCTCGATGAATCAACTCATCGTCCTTCCCATCATCGCGGGAGTTTGGGCTTGGGCGAGTTCCGCCTCCGCCGCCTTGCAAAACCAAACCTAACATCAAGTATTGCGCGGGTTGGAACACGGTATGTTCAGAATAGAACATCTTGCGAATCCACGACTCATGTTGCCCGTCTTCTATAACGAGCCCCAGTCTCTTTATGACTTCCTCGCCAAACAGCTCGATAACAGCTTCATAGACCGACTGCACATCAACCTTTCCTGAAGGCAGGCAAAATCCCGCCTCCCATGCTTTGGCTTGCAAGTTAAGCGAACCGTCAGCACGATAAAGACTTTCACTTGAGTTGAGAACATTTGCCGCGGCGCCCGACAGCGCCCTTATTGCTATTTCTTGAACCGACGAAGTCGTCGACAGCTTCATCTCCGTCCCGCTAGTGACAAAGTCACCGGCATCGTGCCACTCAGAGTCACGGCGAGAACGGTAGAGAGCATTAGACTCATACAGGGGACATCCATGAAGGGGACAAGTGAACGCGCCGGCCAGTTGATGAGAACGTCGCCAATAGGCTCTTCCTGTACGCCTCTTATCTGTCAAAATACACTCCGGACAGTAGCGAAGATAGTCTGGCTCTTTTACCAATGAAGCAGCTAGCCCCAGCCTGGCGTTGAACCCTGACGTGCCTCCTTGGAGGCAATCCTTTGCGACCTCCGCCACGACCACTGGAGGGCGAAAGGCAGCGTAATAGGGAAAGACGGTAAGACGCGTCAGTATCTCTCGACCAGTCATCTCCCAGCATATTTGCGTGGAGCGCGCAACCCCATCCAGCGAAACAGGAATGCCTGCTGTCGCATGCACATGCTGGCCGAAGAGATTTCGAATCGCAATGGTGGGGTTGGGACAACACGTATCGGCCAAGTAGTATGCAATCACGCTGTAGAGGAGCTCGTCATCATTTGGCAAATCAAGCAGCACGTTCATGGCGACCTCCGCGTGCGTTCAGCGCCGTCAGACCTTTGTCCAGAAGAGCGGACTTCACGCCCCTCCCGTTCCGGTGACGTTCGCTCACAACTGTCGAAAGCGGTTCGACCGTCGGCGGCGAAGTCCGTTGAGCTTGACTTTCTGTTCCTATGAGTTCAAGCGCCAATCTGACCGTGGTTGCGACGGACGCCCCAGGGTTCTCAAAGAGGACCTGAGATACGGCATTGGAAGCCGCAAGTTGCGGGACATCGAGGGAAACTATAGTGGACACAGCCGAATTCTCGACCGCGTTGATTCTCTTCGTCGCTGCAGCGGCATCAATCACTGCGCGCTTCCCTGCGGTGTCTACCGCGTTCGCTGCTGAATTCAGCGTCTCCGCAAGCAAGTCGTCGAATTCGAGAATCTTCTTTGTATTGTTAGAGCGTAGTGCGGCGAGCATAGGTGCAATCGGAGAAAATCTCTCTTTTACAACCTCTCGGAGGAGATTCTCTGTGATTGTCTCCTTGCCAGTCCGAATAGCAGAAATCTGTGTAAGTTGAAACAACCTAATCACAACTGCTGGTACGCCTTGGCTAAGGTCGTACATCACCTGATAAAAATCCTTCGCCTTCACAGGGTGAGTTACCCACTGATATTCGAACATTTCATCCATAAACAACTTCCACTCATCCCCGAAAATCAGCCTCCTGAAAATCGACACACCTTGGTCACATATACGACGCGAGACTCGAAATATTTTCGAGAAAAGCTGCAACGCCTTTGGATTGCCAATTGTGAAAACCGGAACCTGAACGACGTTCGAGAAAGTTAGAAAGAAGTCGATTGCTGAATCACCAGCGCGGTTGACCGCCTTGATAACGTTTTGGATTTCGTCGACAACGATGAGACCGGTGTGATAACGGACGCACAGCGCTGCCACGGAGTTCATCAACTCCTCCGTCGTAGCTCGCTTGCCCACTTCGTCCTCGTGCTTTGTACCTAGTATGTGGTCGAACTCGGCCACTATCCACCGACACATTTGCTTCAAGCTCCCATTTGGTGGGCAATCTACCTTGAGCCACACGACTTGGAACCGGCTTCCGATGCCTGAGCGATGGCGAACAACTTGTGGAACAAATGAAAGTGCGCGGTTAACCGCAACGGTCTTGCCTGTTCCTGACGTGCCATAGATTCCAAACCACTCTGCATGACCTGGCTTCATCGGTACAATTGGAACGAGTTTCCCAGCCATACTGGTCTTATAGTGCTTGTGTCCGTCTTGCTGCCGCATTTTCACAGGCGGGCGACGCATATATCCTTGTGCAATGACTCGTGGTATCGCTTCCAGTACTTCCACGTGATTTGACATTAGATGCGTATAGAGAGACAGCTTTCCCACCGAGAGTATTCTCGCAGCCTTGCTAAGACTTCTCTCTTTTGTCGAAAAGTTCGGTGTGCAAGCAAAAGAGCGTGCGAAAGCTTCTGTGTCGAAAAGCTTTGCGGGTAGACAATTTATGCGGTCGTTCCCGGAATGCTCCGGAATCAACGGCTCACGGATAATCGCGTCGAGAATTACCACCTCGGCTTTTCTTTCGGTATCCTCTGCAATTTCTATCATTTTCCGCTCCTACGTTTATACAGTCTTTTGACTAGGTTCAGCGCGTACTCGTCAGTGTCGCGTGAAGCTTTGCCTGCTTCGGTTGATTCGTCGGGTCCGTTCTGAACATCCTGCGCGTTCGCGGGACGCGATGAGCTTTCAGCAATTGCGTAGCTCTCCGTCTTGGTGACAGTTGGGGGAAACGACTCGCCCTCTCTATTTGCCGCCACCTCCTCGCCGCGCGCTCCTCTAATGTTGTCACGCTCAGGGTATTCCCTCCCTGCGGCTTCTAAGGCCGCACGGGTCTTTTTCTTCCCTTCCTGCGTGATGCGCTGCATTTGGAGGTCTGCGTTGACGCGGACCTTCGTATGTTCCTTTTCTTCTTCGCGCTTATTTTCTGAATCGGTTTCCTCAATTTGCAAGAGTTCAGCCAGCGTCTTGCCAGCTACATTGCGTTCAATGGGGTTGGTTTCTCTTAATTTACATAACTCAAACTTATTTCCATCACATAGATAAATGGTTTCTAAGTCACGAACATCATACGCAATCCAGACTTTCCATTGCTTCACTCTTGCCCTTATGAACCAGTCATCCTTTAGCGCTCGCTCGTTTTCATAGAATCCGCCGTTGGGCATATAGATTCCCTTCGGCGTAACAGTCGCCATCATTCGCGGCAAAACATTCCTCTTGACTTCTTCAACCGTAAATTGCCGTGGGGTTCCGCCTCTGTTGCGTACGCCCCAATCCCAAAGCTCCACGGGCGAAGGTGCCTTCCCCTCTGCGACCATCCCAGGCGCAGTCTTGTATGTCTCAAGCGGAGCCTTGTTCGCAACGATTACCGCGAGGATGAGCAGACGAGTAAATTCAGTCAAAGTGAGCGCTGCATCTTTTCTGTAGTCTCGCGAACCCCTAACGAGATAGTCTTTATCGACGTACCCGGGAGCCCACTTCTTCCAGATGTGAGGAACCATCCCGAATCTTCTTTCGACGACAGCCTTCAACTCCGGCCTAGAGGCGCCGGTGTTCTCGATTTGGATGACCAATCCTTCCGTAACCCCTTTGCCCTGCCTGACGTTGAGAAGCTCACCGCGGTCGGCCAAGATTCTTGCTGGCATGAAGTGGCACGGCCATTCCCACTCCTCGATATCGATTCCGTACTGCTTGCAGAATGAAACTTTCGGCGTCGCAACGTTGACCAGGACCATCATTGCTGCGACCCAAGAAGGTGGTTCGAAGCCAACATAAATTCCAACGATGAGCCGGCTATACACGTCAACGGCAAAATAGACTGTTGGTCGTCCAACGAGAAGCGTTCGGTCGAATTCTGATACAAGATAGATATCTGCGATGGTCGCATCAATCGCATAGCAGGCACCTGGGCCGCCGACGTGTCTATCGGCCACACCACGCATATCTCGTGCAGTCAGTAAAAAAGGCTTGTCTCCAAGTCGTCGCCTTCTTTTGATTGCGTAAGGACGTTGAGTTCTCAAGTAGTGCTTCAGCTGGTGAATCGTCAGTACTTCTTCCGAGGTTGCTTTCTTTTTCGTTGTTCGCTTGCTTGGCGGAACTCGCGCCATTTTGTCGGGAAAGAAAAGCCCCAAAATGTAATCTAGAGCTTGCTGAACGGTAACCCTAGGGCGGTGCTTGACGTAGTAGTCGGCGGCGATTCCGAGGAATCCGCGGAATGCATCCGACATCTCCAGTCCTTCACGCGAAAGCTTTACTTCCTTGCCAGAGTGTTTCCAGTTTTTTGTCTTCCCCGGATTACCGACTCCACTGTAGTCCCTCGCTACAGCCGATGAAGTCATTCCTCTTTTCCAGTAAGCCTTAACGAGTCGCGTCAAGCGTTGGCGCGAACTGCCTACCTCTTTCGCTCGTCTCACAAGCGCCTGGTTCCGCGTCTTGTCGTTTAAGATTTCCCGAGGATTCGATACGAGTGGTTCGATGTCTTTCCAGTTCTGCTGGGTTACGAGGTCTTCTTCCTCCGTATGGCCGTCCGACTCCCCCGGCTGAACCTTCGGAGGCACCCGTGTCAAGCGGTCGGGCGCTTGACGATTGAGATACGGATGCTCTGACACAAACGCTAGTCCATCTGGTCCGTTGTAATCGGAAGCAAGTCGTTGACATAAGCTGTCGGTCAACTGAGGGAACGGCCAAGACTTAGGGTCATTGACATCGCAGAGAAATGTGAACGCGCTACCAGCGCCAGTCGCCACTACGCAGAACGTCTGCTCGCTTTGGCAACTGCGAATGAGCATGCGTTCCGCCAGGAAAGTGGGATTGCGGAAGTAATTGTCATTGCCCTCAATAGAATCCGCGACTGCAGTGTCGACCGTTGCTGTGCCCATGACGTTGCCCGTCCTGTCACTCAGCTCGAGAATCAAGAATCTGGAAAGATTCGACCGGCAAATCTAGTATCTGCCAGACCTCCAAATCGCACGCGACACGCTGCGTGAGAAGTAGTTGGCGCAACGCCCTAATACCGTCTCCTCCACGTAAAGCCCGACGCCGCTCAACCTCCTTACACGCTGTTAAGATTGCCTCAGCACCACCGCGGTCAATCCTAACGAGGAGCGCGTTCGCGGCGTCGACTTCTCTGTCCGTGAGCTCCCGACAGCCGATGTCATTCTCTGTTTCGAGAAGCATCATTAAATTCTTGCTCGTGTTTGCGTTTAAGCCCTCATTGGTGGCCAGTCCCCAATGTATGCCCTGCTCTTCCCAGTACACCCTTTCAATTTCTAGTTTTTCAAGTACTCGGTCTTTGAGCAGTTCCTTTTCGTCTTTGGCAGCCACTGGATGAACAAGGGTCTTACCATCCAGCTTTTTAATAACAACCAAGTCCGTTGTTTGAACTAAGAGGACCCCACTTCGGGAGTCTCTCGGATGCTTGACCCCGAGGCGCGCAGCGATGGAGACCGTCTCTTTCAACGGCAATGGGTACTGTTCTTTTACGTCTCGCGTGTTGATATCCCACCACGCCTCTAGAAATGCCGCGCATTCGTTGTCGGAAAGAAGATGATGCGTACGCCACCCGGTAAGCGCACAGGCCAAGCGATGACTTCGTCCACGCGATGGCACATCGGATACCGTGAAGTACGGGCGGTAGTTCGGCCCATCGCCTTGACCTCGCTTCTCACGCTCGAAACGACGTTGCTTCGCTTCGGTCATCGTGTAACGGCCATGTGCCATGACGCCTACTCCAAGTCGCCGCCTTCCATCATTCACTCGCGCAACGGAAGAACGTGGTGGCGTCGGCGGAGTATGTCTGCGCCGACTTGCCCGTGACGGCCTAAACTTTTCGCACCTTGCGTGTCTAACGGTCTCGTTGTTCACCCACCTAAAATTTTCTGCATATGTTTTTCTAAAATTTTCCTTGCTTTTCTCTAGCAATGTTTTAGACTAAAAGCAAATAGGAGAAGTGGAATTTCATTGAGTAAACCTTACTCAATGGGTAGACGTTTTTCAAAGGTTCGTTAGTAATACTTGAGCGCGTTACGTGCTCAAGCTAGTTATTAAAACGACCGATTTATTTAACAGCTTTATTACCGCGATTTGCGATATTGCGCGTTCTCAGACGGCGCTTTGCTATGTCTCTTAGAAGTAGACAGAGGACGCGCTTGTGCCGAACCCGAAAGCCGCTTCGGCGATTCATGAGGTGAGACGTCGCGTCACTTTCAGTCTATCGATTGACTTCATCGGACAGTTGCCCAGTCATCGTCGGCATCGTCTGTGTATCCCTCAGCACCCTCTTTTAATTGCCGGCGTGGGTCGACGTGATTGGGCCCGCGGTCAGTTGCCCGCCATCTGTAGCAGGTCGCTCGGTCATCCCTGCTGCCAGTGGCTCGTCGGGCTATTCCCCTCGATGAAGAATGTCCCAGGCACCCGCACCTTAACGGCGTGCGCCCCGCACTCCTCTATCCGTCACGATGTCGTGACGCAACAATACGGCAGTTATACTTATACGTTTAGTTGGGCATGCACGAGCGCCCCGAGGCGCTATGCCGACGTCGGATAGCGGCTCAGGGTCAATAAATATGCGATTTATTTCGCACAATCACTGTACGCGATGTTAGCTAGAAGTGCAAGAGGTGTATGTGACTGACGCGGAGAGAGCCTGGGCCGACCTCGCGTCTCGTGTTGCACGCGTCGCCCTTACCCGCAAGGACATCTCTTACGCCGCTTTGGTAGAAGCACTTGCGACCATCGGGATTGCGGAGAGCGAGCGGGCAATTGTGTCGCGGGTCTCGCGCGGGACTCTTCGGCTGAGCATGCTTCTTCAGATTCTGTCGGTGGGCGGCAACCGCCTCCCGAGGCTTTGGCTTCAGGCATTCACAGCAGTCGACGACTGGCCATCAGCGGCGCAAGCCGTTATCCGCGCCGAGCTCTCGCAGCGCTCGGATGCTGTAGGCCCACCCATTGTGACCACGAAAGAGCTTGTACATCGACTGCAGAGCTTCGGCGCCCCCGTGACCCTGCCTACCCTAAGCGCTCACGTAGCATCAGGGACGATGCCTCTGGCCCTATTTCTCCAGTGCATCACTGCGCTCAATAGCCGTTCGCTCGACGACTTCATTGATTTCGAAGACTTGCTCGCCGTTGCACAGTCCAAAAAGTGATTCGACGCGCGGTGCATGCAGTGGTTTACCCTGCTCTCGTACGCCCTCACTTGCCAATCTTCTCTCAGGCACTATCTTAGAGAAAATGCGATTTAAATCGCATTTCTTCCGGCTACCCTCCGTGGGGTTCGCCGGATGATTGCCCCTTGACCTCAGCGGGAGACGACTGCCATGACGACCCCAGAAGAGCGCATCCGGGCCCTAACGGAAACTCGGAGCTTCCTCGAAACTTTGGTCGACGGTCGGAACATTGATGTTCGACCTAATCAGGCGGTCGCCGCAGGGTTGCTGCGCTATTGCCCGAATTGCGATGATTCGGCCGCGTTAGCCGCGAAGTTGTGTCCGACGTTTGGGCTTCGCCCTTGGAGAAGGCGCATTTCTCCCGGACGCTGCCCTGAGTTGCTGAGCCAACGGAAGTCGCCTTAAATCATGCCCACATGGCCTACCACCCCCGCAACGATTGAGCCGCGAATTTTTCTTGAGCAGTGGTTTGTCTTCGAGACCGAGCCCGCGCGAGGCGAGCGGCATCTTCTTGGCATGAAACAGGATGCGGGATATGCCCGCATCAGCTCACCAATCAAAAATTTTGACCGCAGCACCATGCGCGGCGTCACGTCAACCGGCCGCTGCTATCAACTCGTTGGCCCCCCAGGTTGGACTTCGGACATGTCCTACCTGTTGCTCAGCTGGTGCGAAAAGCATCGTGTGACGCAAATGACCAACGTCACAGCGGAGTATGCTCCCGCAACTGCGAGCTCATGAAGTACCACGGAGGCAACTAGCGATGACGCATCCTCAACAGAGGGAAAAGGCGCTCGCTGATGCGCGCCGATTTCTCGAGGCGCTGTACGAGTCCGAGCAACCGTTGATGTGGGACCTAGTACGCACCGTAGCGATGAATGTGCTTCGCCACTATCCGCGAGACGATGGCATCGCCGAACCTGCGGCTGGCGAGACGCCTGTGCTACCGAGCGTCCTCGTCGCTGGCACCCCCTGCCCACAAATCGATTCGGCTCGCGTCGGTAAAGCGACGGCTCTGAGCCCAGTGAGCGACCTACCGCCGCCGGTCTCGCCGCATTTACTACAGGCGTACTCGCTCCTATTGTCGCCACAATGGCGCGGCATGCCGCCAATCTTGAGCGCGCTCCATGCGTTGGATTGCATCTGTCTCTGTTGCATAGCGCTGGCCGCGCCTATGGGTCTCGCGGTGGATGCGCTCGACGATGTCGACAAAGAGGTCGCTCAAGCGACGATGTCTGCCGCGAAGATGCCGCTTGACGATATCGATAAGGTGCTCGCGGTCGTTGGATGGTGTTATTCGCCGGGTGCCCCCGAAGCGCTGCCGTGCGAGCAATTCGTCCTTTGGGACATCGCTGAGCGGATGTATCTGAGGGCGCTTGCGTGTGCGGCCGGTCATCGAAATGACGGAGGAAGCCGTGGTCACAACCTCGCTCGATGAGTACGCCGACGAGCCCGCGCGGCGCGCCGAACCCTACTCAAATCCGGACGACGACGAGTTTGATTCGCCTCCGCTCGTCATAGTCGACATGTTTCAGGGCAGCGTAACAGACGCGCTTCCAAGCCTGCTATCGATTTGCAAGGTGGAGGGCAGAGTCGACTGCTGCAATCATCCTCGGCTTGCGCTCCTCGAAGAGGCAGCGAAGTTGCTTGAAATATGCGCTGAGAAATACTGCTCGACGCCGATGCCAAACGGGCACATGACGGCCACGATTGGGCGATATCAACGCAGACTGGCCTTTCCTCTCTATCGAATCGACGCTGCCGCCGATAACGGACTCCTCTTTGCAACACTTTATTCAATCGACGATACCGAACAAAGCGTCCGCCGAATTCGAGTTCCGATGGATGATGACGACGTCATCCGCTTGCTCGAGCGAGTCCTGCGCGTCTTCGCGACGACACAACTGTGACAGGCTCGCATGCATCACCGCAACTCAGCACAACCGAGATGACGATGGAGGTTTTCGTGCTCTTGGTCACACTCGAACTCCTGCCGCTTGGTAGCGAAGAGCACCGAAAGACCATCGGGCAGATACGCATCATCAACATTCGCCGTGGCCCGGCTTACGGCAACTACTCTATCGAGCTCACGGAAGACCGAGTCAACGCGGTTAGAACGGCCAGCGTCATTGATTATGCGAGGCACGCAGGCAGCACCTGGGACCTGGTCGCCAGAGCAATAGCTTTAGTGCTTGCCGGCAGTGAGGAACTGCCGCCGCGACCTGTACATTCGTGGAGGCAGGGACTGGGAGTGACTCGCTGTTGCTGCCACGCCGTTGTTGCCATATTGGTCGTGTAACAGACAGGTGACCCGGATGTACGAATGTTCGCCGGACTTCGATATGCCCCCACCACGCTCTCGCGGCGGAAAGGTTGTCTTTCTTGATTTCGATGGTTGTACCCATCCGTCGGAGGTCTACTGGCGCCCCGGAATCGGGCCGTTTCTTTTCAACTATCCCGGCCACACCTTGTTCGAGAACGTTCCCGTTATTGAGCACGAGCTAGCACCCTATCCCGAGGTTCGCATCGTACTGTCAACCAGTTGGGTCGTGCGATACCACGGCAGTCTGCGCCGTCTCGCCGCCAAGCTCGGCCCCTTGTTGTGCAAAAGAGTAGTGGGCGCAACATACCACTCACGCATGCGCGAACTCGAGTTTCGGCAGATGTCACGTGGTCAGCAAGTTTGTGCCGATGTCGCTCGGCGAAGGCCTGAGAATTGGATGGCGCTCGATGACGACGAACTCGGGTGGCCTCTTTGGTGCGAACGCCGGCTCGTACTGACTGACCCCGTGTTCGGTATTGCGGCGCCGGCAGCGCTAGCCAAGTTTCGAATCCGACTTCAGGAAATGCACGGCACGCTTCCTTAGTGGACTGTTTGCATCCAAAGAGACTCGCTCCTCATGCCATGAATATCGACCAAGTATTACGTCGTTTGCGCCGCGCACCCGACGATGCAACCGTCCTCCTCCTTCCGGCATACGGCGTGGTGAGCGAATGCGAAATCGTCCGCGCGGTTTCAATCCCAAGACGCCCTTGGGTACATGAGCAACACCGCCGCGCTGATGGTCAGGTCGACCACCTTTTTCACCCATGGGCCGAGGCGTGGACGGAGGGCTTCGACGGACCGGCTGACCAAGCGTCGCTCGAGCGGGTCGTAATACTGGTTGCAGATGAGGAGAGCCTGAAGCATGGAATAGCGGACGCCGCTCCCAAGGGGCGCATCTCAATGGAAGAGCTCCGAGCAGCCGAAGCTCAAAACCACCATGAGATGCGGGCAAGTAGTCAGCTGCTGACCGAGGAGGACTTTCGAGCACGGCTGGGTGTGAGCAGAAAGCGTCTCGCCAATATGCTCGAAGAGGGCAGCGTGTTCGCTCTCAATGTCGACCGTGCGAGCGCTTTTCCAGCGTTCCTCTGCAACAAAACCCTTGATTTGAAACGTCTGTGGGCGGTCGCAAGAATCCTGGTGCCAGCGCCCCCGACATCCCGCCTCGACTTGCTAACACGCCAATGCGGCGCGCTCGGCGGCCGCGTCCCGCTCGAACTGCTCGAAGACGACCGCGACTACCGAAGCCTGCGAAGGTTTGCGAAGGGATGGGCGAGCGAGTTCAGCCGGACCGTCGTGAAGTGCTACGACGCCGAGCAGTCCGACAGCACACCTCAGGTTGACCCGCTTTATACGTGCGCCACTGAAATAGACCCGCGACGTCTCCTTTGGAAGCGTGCGCTTGACGCGGTTAAGTCGCCGGGCTATCGATTTCCGCATGAGATTCCGCGTGCACCATTAACGCTACTCATTTGCGTCGAACGAGCAACCGCCGGCGAAAGCGGCGATGTCCTTGAGGCGCGACTTGTGTGCGAGCTCAGCGGTCGAAATCTGCGGGCGTCGGTGACGACAGCGGACGGCGACGAGCCAGCAATTGTTCACAAACTCAAGCTGGCGACAAAACGCCCGAGCGTGACCGACCTATGCGATGCGGTCTTCAGCATGCTAAAGAAGCTGGCGCGGGGGCAAACAACATGAGAAGCGCTCGGATACACGGCGACCTATTGAACACCGATGAACGAGATGCGATGCGCGAAGTCCGGCGAGCACGGCTCCGGATAGTTGAGAAGGGATTCCTGCTGACTGCGGAGGAATTTTGCCGTCGCTCCGGCATCTCCCGCGCTCGGCTCTCGAGGCGGCTGAAGCAGAGAACCATCTTTGCAACCAAAATCGGCCGCGACTACTTCTACCCCGCGCTCTTCATCCGACGAGACCGGCTTGGGTCGAGATTAGCTCGGGTGACGCGCGCGATGAGCGCGATGAATGATGCATGGGCCATGTTTTTCGAACTCGCCTACCCGTTTGAGAGTCTCGGAAATCGAACTTTGCCACAGGTGATGCGGCGCGCAGTAGGTTTTCGCGCGGCGATGCGGTACGCCCGGCAACTGGCAGCAGAATAACGGGGGCTCCCATGGAAGCCGATACAGTGTGTCATCTGTGCGTGTTTGCAAACATGGATTCGTTGTGGCTCGCTTGCGGCGACCTCTCGCTCGTCGAGGACGGCACCGACCTGATGGCATCGAGCTTCCAATATGACCGTGCGTATGTGCGAAAACCCGGAACCTTTTCGATTGACCCCGTGAGCCTCCCGATTGCCGGCAGACACTCTGCGGTTGGACGGCGCGCATCTCCGGCAAGCGACCTTCCATATTTCGGTGCGATTCGCGATGCCACCCCTGATTCATGGGGACGGCGTGTTATCGAATCGAAGCTGGGTGCGCCACTGAACGGCCTGCCCGAATTGCAATATATCTTGAACGCGGGAAGCGACCGTGTTGGGGCGCTCGACGTTCGCTCCGATGCATCTTCGCTGCCGTTGCGTGGCAAAGACTCCTGGGACATTCTCCCCAATCTCGCAGAGGCCGCCGGATTGATTGAACGTGGACTTCCCATTCCACAAGAGTTCGCGAACATATTCGTGCAAGGCGCGGGCCTTGGTGGCGCTCGGCCCAAAGCCAGTGTTCGCGATGAACGAGGAACGCTGCACCTCGCCAAGTTCTCGAGCGAAGGCGACCGGTTCGACGTACCCGCGGTTGAGTATGCGACGCTTCGCCTCGCACGAATGGCCGGCCTGCGTGTGCCAGAAGTGCGTCTTGAGCTCATCGAGGGCCGCAATGTCCTGCTCGTTCGCCGTTTTGACCGCTACTGGGCAATCCCCGGCGACACAGCGCCACAAGGCGATGGCAGATTCGTGCGCGGCAACGCCCCAGCCGGTTCGGTTGAGCACCGCATCCCCTTCGTCAGTGCGCTCACGCTTGCCGCGTGTGACGAGATGGACTCGCGGCATTCGTCGTACGGGAATCTCGCCGGCTGCCTCGAGAGGTACTGCCGCACACTCCTCGCCTACGACGGAGCAGCGGAGCTATACAAGCGGATGATTTTCAACGTGTTTGTGAGCAACTGCGACGACCATCTTCGAAATCACGGCTTCTTGTGGGACGCTGAACTCAAGAGTTGGCCCTGAGCCCTGTCTATGACGTACTGCCAAGTCCGTCGCATGCATACGAGCGCTACCTACATCTTGCCGTCGGGCAAGAGGGTCGACTGGCGACATTGAACAACGCCGTTAGCCGCTGCAGCGAGTTTTGCTTGAACCGGCGAGAGGCCTGCGATTTGATTGCGGAACTGTGGGCCGTCGTGCGTGACTGGAAAACCCACTTCCGAAACAGCGGTGTTAATGCCGTGGACGTGGACAAGGTCGCGAGCGCATTCAGGCACATCGATGACATCTCGAGCGAGGAACTCCGTCGCGAGATGCCTTGAACCTCGCGATGCAGAATCACAGTGACCTGCCTACAAAGAGGGGGATACGTACCCGGGGACGCTTGAGAGCGATGTTGAAAAACAGGCCAAAGTTCTCCTCGAACGCTTTATGCTGCCGCGCAAGCAATAATCCTCCATCCCGCACCAAAGTACGACGCGCCTCGCAAAAGAATCAGCGGTCAGTTGCAGCCGTAGCCTGTACGACGATTCCACCAGCATATTGCTTCACCTTCGGTGCAAAAACGAACATGCTGCCAACTGTGTCACATTGAACAGTTGTCTGCCGACGACCATTTGACGTCGGACTATCTCTTGTCAGCTCCGAGTCTGATGACGCGACTGCGCTCTCTATCGCTGCGCGAACCTTCGCGGTCCCCTCGGTTGGCTTCTTTGTCGCAGGCGCGACGGTACACGCAGACATGAGGGACGTCAGACAAATCGACACGAGCAAGCGGTTCGCCCTCATCGAAACCATGGTCTCCTCCCACTCCTTTGCAGACGCCCGTTGCGACTCACATTCTGAACGCCAAAACTGCCATAGCGGACATGGAACGATTCTATCCCCGCGTCTGTGATGCAGTTCCAAAAGACCGTTCGAAGATGCTAGGGAAACACCCTATCCGTCCGCACTTCACTCCCTTAGGAGCGTTTTTGAACCGCTCTGTCCTTTGCGACCAGCGCTTCGCTGAGGCTGTGAGTAGAGCAGCGATAGAGCGGCCGATACGGCGCTGCAACAACAATTCCTATGGACTGACGTCAACGTCACAGCTCTCCGGGCGTTAATCAAGCAAGGCGCACAGCCTTACTCTTCCCGGAGAATAGCTATGAACAAGATTATCGCAGTCGCTGTCGCAGCATGTTTCTCGGTCGGAATCGCGTGCGCCCAAACGACCGCGCCTTCTGCCGCGACAGCCAAACCTGCGCCGACGGCGGCAGGGTCGAGCTGTGAGTCCCAGGCAATCGATAAGAACGGAAAACCGCTGGCCGGCGCAGCAAAGACTTCCTTCATCAAGAAGTGCGAAGCTGGCAACAAGAGCAATGTCTCCGCTGCATGTGCGAGCAAAGCGGTCGGAAAAGACGGCAAGCCACTCGCGGGCGCTGCGAAATCGTCGTTTATGAAAAAGTGCGAGGCGGACGCCAGCAAATAGTCTTTGAGCTGAAGAAGGCTGGTCTGATTGCCGTTGCGTGTGCGTCCGGCTTTGAGCTCGCCAGCCTTCTTCGCCGTGTGTCGGCTTATGGAAGTCGAATACCGACGCCCCTTCTCCGTGGCTTCCGCCCCCGTTCCCGTATCTCGCTCCTCAAAAATCTCCTCTCGCCCCCGCGAATAAACTGATTGAGCTCCCGATACAAGCAAAGGTATTTCGGTACTCTTTTCAAGAATGCTGTGTCATAGTTCCTTGTGCTACCACACGGAGGAGAACATGACTACCCTTGAGAACATTCAGGCCCGTATGAAAAAGCTTCAGGCGCAAGCGGAGACCATTCTTGCAAAGCAAGCACAAGCCGCCGTCGACCAAATCCGCGAATTGATGCTCAAACACGGGCTTACTACCGCAGACATCGAAGCCAGAGCAAAAGCAAAAAGAGACGCCAAGGCCAACGGTCGCGTTGCGGTCGGTCGAGGCTCCAAGGCGCCAATCGCCACCAAAGGAAAGTTGCCCGCGAAATACTTGAATCCAAAAACCGGTGAGACGTGGAGCGGCCATGCTCGACCGCCCGCTTGGATTAAAGACGTGAAAGACCGGACGAAATTCTTCATCGACGGAGTCGGTACCGCGTCTTCAGGAGGACCCGTCGGAGCGTCCAGCGGAAAGACTCCCGCTAGCAAAGTGCAATCAAAAGGTGCGCTGCCTGCAAAATACAGAGACCCAAAATCGGGAGCAACCTGGAGCGGTCGTGGTCCTGCTCCTCAGTGGTTGGCGTCGGTAAAGGACCGAACCAAGTTTCTGATTGAACAGGCTCCTGCCGCCAAGTCGGATTTGACAGCGACTCGCAAGGCGACCACGTCGAAAGCTGCGCCGAAGGCCCGTGCTGCGAGCAAAAAGGTCGGCGCCAAGAAGGTCGCGGTATCGAAAAAGCCTGCGGGGGTAAAGAAGGCTGCGACGAAGCCTTCGGCAACGTCAACCGTCACTCCAACGAAGGTCTCTGCTCGCAAAACAACGTCCCGGAGAGTTACGCCCACGACGACGGCGGCGACAACGCCGACGCCTGAAGCAGCGCCTATCGTTTCGACGTAAGACCAGAGTCAATGTGCGGCGTCAGCCACTAAGCACGGCCATAGGTGAACCTGAGCCGCATCCCGTAGCGTCGTGGTGTCGCCGTCGACGCCGCGCATGCGCTTGTGAGAGCATGGCGGCTCGAACGCCGGCCGCGGCGTCGGCTAGACCGACTCAAAGTACGCAAAACTGCATTTCATCGATGACATCATCACCCTGCCCCTTCTGCGAGATTTCGGAGTCACGCATCGTTGGTCAGAACGAGCACGCCTTCTGGATATACGATGGCTTTCCGGTTTCGCCGGGACATAGCCTCGTTATACCGAAGCGCCATATTGGCTCATTCTTCGATGCAACTAAAGACGAGCGCGAGTGCTTATTCGCCCTCCTCGATGACGCAAGGGCTGCAGCGAACTCCTTTTATAGGCCGGACGGACTCAACATCGGCATCAACGATGGTCCCGCGGCTGGGCAGACGGTGCCTCACCTTCACATTCATCTAATACCGCGCTTTGTGGACGACGTTGCAGACCCTCGCGGCGGGATTCGGTGGGTAATACCCGCGAAGGCAGACTACTGGAGCCAGCGCGATTGAGCACAAGCCTACCGCCACCATCTCCGGAAGCGCAGTTAGCTTTCCTCGCGAAGCTTCAACGACTGTTCGCGGAAGGCGACTTCACTGCGACCTACAAACTCGCGCTCCTGATTGCATTTGCAGAGCTGGCGGTCGAACATGGAACCGATGACGGAGCAGAGCTCGACTTGACCGTTCGGCAGATTGCTGAACGGTTCATATACCTATATTGGAAACAAACGACGCCATACGGGACAGGCCGTGTAGGATGCGAGCCCGGAATTCTGATTCAAAACCTGGGCGTCCAGGCCGCTGTAGTAAGCGCTATCGCGGAATTCCGCGCCAGCTCGCCTTACTCCTCTGCTTTGCAAGCCTCCAGTCTGCCCCAATATGCCTCGTTGGTTTCAAAGGTCGCTGCGGTAGTTTCTGCGCAACCTCTGAAATACCTGCAAAACTTTGCCGGCGCGACTGATTCGTTTCTGTATGAGAGACAGTCGCGTGGTCTGGTCACATTGAAGCCTGGCGTAAGCTATTGTCTGCGCCGCTTTTACACCCTCGTTGAACAGATGGCACGGACGAAGTGGGTCGCGCATATCAAGTCGAACCGCCGCAACCATCCGATTCTCGGGAGCTCCGACGACCTCGCTGACTTCCTATTCTCGTCGTCTCGACAGTCGCTTGCCATCATCGGTGCCGAATTGCGCATGCTCGATGGACCGAAGTGCTTCTACTGTGGGGAGGGTCTGAACGAAGCCGATGTCGACCACTTCGTACCGTTCTCGCTCTACTCGCGTGACCTTGCTCACAACTTCGTTCTGGCGCACGCCGCTTGCAATCGAAGCAAGTCAGATACGCTTGCGGCGAAGCCGCACCTCGAACGTTGGCTCGAAAGGCTCGTGCACAAACAACAGCAACTCGCTGAAATTGGACTGCTAGCCGGTGTTTCAGGCGACAAACGGATTGTCCAACGCGTAGCAACGTGGGGTTACACGGTCGCGAGCGATACGGGCGGACGGGCATGGTTATCCCCTGCCACATACGAAGACGTCGATTCGCTCTATCTCACTTTGCTCTTAGAGGCCTAGACGATGTGTAGGTCCGATGCAGGTGCTCTACGCTCCCCTGTCTGGCACGGTAAGCGCCTCTGACGACCCGTTCGCTGCAAATAGCTGCGTCGAACGCTTTGCGTGCTGACTGCAACTAAGACATTATTGCTGCGAGGAGCAAGAAACCTACGCACACGTCTCGAGTGTTCTGGCAAGTGACGGAGCAATCAAGCCGCTTAAGCTGCTCAAGCGTGACAGTGACCGAGAAAGTGCCTCCCCGAAGCACTTCGGCTATTGGTAGTCGAACCAGCTTACTACCCGTTCCGTGGAAATTTCATCCAATTCCTGTCGCCCGCAGTCTCGCGCGATGATGACCGCGCCCACTGGCGCAGACGTGCTGGCTGACAGACGACGCGGGGCGGAGAACGTAGTTCCTACGCTTTGGAGCAGAATCCGGTCGCTGCGATTTTCTCCAGGCACAATTGCTTTGACACGGAGCAACCGCTCCCCGAGTGCGCCGGCAATGTTTTCCAGCCAATCGAGCGCCCCATCCCATGACACTTCTTTATGAAGCTTTGCGCGGAAGACGCGGACTCTCGGATGGAGCAAGCGGCGGCGCCCAGAAGTGCTGTTCGACACATCGCCGGTGACCGGAGCACCGTTGCTTTGTGGCTGAAACGCTCCGCGGGCACGGACCGTCGCTGAGAATTCGTTGACAACATGAGCCATCGGATTAACGGCAGCAACTGCTCGCAATGCTTCGTCGCGTTTCCCGCTAGGAACGAGGTCGACTTTTGTAAGCACGATTGTGTTGGCACCGACAAGCTGGGCAACAGCGTCTTCAAAGTCGCCGGTCTGCATCGCGGGACGACTGCAGTCATACGTTGTTATTAGGTGCAGCTTGAGCCGGAGTTCAGCGAGTTCCTGCAACGACGAGACGATTGGACCTGGCCGCGAGAGACCGCTGCACTCCAATACAATACGAGAAAAAAGTTTTTTGCCCGCGGCCCTACGAAATTGAACCAGGTCCTGAACGGTCGTGACGAGGTCACTCGTCATCGAACAACAGACGCAGCCGTTGCTGAGCGTGGCCATCGACATGCCACGCCCCGATTCGGAGAGTACTGCTCCGTCGATATTTATCTCGCCGGCTTCATTGACGATGACGGCTGTGTCGGAAGCGTCCTCGCAAGCGAGCAAAGCCTCGAGAAGCGAGGTCTTCCCGCTGCCGAGCGCCCCGGAGACAATAACAAATTGAGGCCCAGATTGCATAATGACCTCACTTTGTGCGCGAATTCTTGGACGCTTCCGGCCAGGTCCCTGCCACCATCTCGCGAACGTCTGAAAGCAGCTCGTCGACGTCGTACACCATCCCTCCTCGAATCGTCTTTTGAAGGCACCGCTTGAATTCAGGACCGTTCGTCTCCTCATTCAGTCGGACCGCACCGGTGCCATACAGCAGCTTAAAGTCGGTGAGCGGATTCTGGTCGTGAACCAGGATGTCCGCACGTTTGCCGACTTCCAGCGTGCCGGCTTCGTCCTCAATACCAAGGAGCTCCGAGGCGTGTGACGTCGCCGCGCGCAAGACTTCGAGCGAAGAGAAGCCGGCCTCTTGGAATAACTCAAGCTCACGAACAAAGCCGAAGCCGTAAACCTGATACATGAATCCTGAGTCGCTCCCCGCGCAAACGCGCCCGCCGCGATTCTTGTACTCATTGAGGAACGTCATGAGAATGCTGAAGCTTTCCTTCCATTCGACTTCGTTCTTCACCGACCAGCGATAGAAGTACGCACCGTGTCCGCCGCGTTGGGGCTGAAAGTACTTCCACGTCGTGCTGTCCGTGTACTCGTCGTGCCAGTCGGCGCGACGTGCACGCATCAGGTCACGATTGCTGTCGTACACGTTCATCGTCGGGACAAATGTGTGGCTTGCTTCCAAGAATGCTTCGATGACCTCGTTCCACTTGGCGCTTCCTGGTCGCGCTGCTTGCAGGAAGGTCTGCCCGGCGGTCGCAAACCGCATGTACTCGTCGTTGTAGTTGTAGTCGTCAGCGACGCTCTGAAGTGTGCGACCATCGAACAACGCTTCAGGGATGCCGTACGCGTGCTCGGTACTCGTGAGGCCCCAGCGAGCCGTGCGTAGCGAGTTCATGCGACCAACTGAAAGCTGCGCATGGTGACAACACGTCCGCAACCCGAGCTTCTTACTTTCGTCGAGTGCCGCTTGCATGATTGCCGGCGGTGCTCCGAAGAATTTCACGCCCCGCGCGCCTTTCGCATGGGCCTTGCGCAGCCATTCGCGACCCTGCTCCGGCGTGTAGATGGTCTTGAGATAGTCGTTGACCGCCGGGAAGTAGACATACGGATAGAGCGTCGGCGCGGCAATCCTGCCTTCATCCGCAGCGACAGCCTGCTGCTGCGTCCACGCGAGGCCGTTCATCGTCCCGGCTTCGCGCACGCTCGTCACACCGTGCGCGAGCCAAAGCTTGTAGATATAGTCAGCCGGCAGCATCTCGCCGTTCTCGGCATGGAACGGCGTACCGATATGCGCGTGGCAATCGATGAAGCCAGGCGTGACGAACTTGCCGGTGCAGTCGATTTCGTGGGCACCCGCTGCTGGTCGACGCGCCGAGTTGATGGGTAGTCCAGGGACACCGACCGCCGCGACCTGAGTAATGCGCCCGCTTTCAACGACGATGTCGGCCGGTCCCCACGGCGGCGCACCGGTGCCGTCGATGACCATCGCGCCACGCAGCACGAGCCGCTTGAAGGGGCCAATGCCGCGGTCTCGCGTCGTTGCTGCCTGCACTTGTCCCAGTCCCTTCTTGGCGAAACCTGCCACCATTTCTTCGCCAACTTCAATCTCTGCTGCGGGCGTGCTCATGCCGTCTCCATCAATAAGGTGCCCTGTGCGGGCGTTTGATGTTCCTTAAAACACCTTCGTGCCAGGCGCCACGTCGCGCTCGGGCTTCAGGTACACGACCGCGCCTTCTGCGTTCTCGACACCGAGCATCAGCACCTCAGACTTGAAGCCGCCAATGCGGCGACTTCCGAGATTGACTGCGCAAACGACCATCTGGCCTACGAGCTCTTCAGCCTGGTACAACGCTGTGTATTGTCCGCTCGTCGCCAGCTCGCCGAGTTCGCCAAAATCAATCCAGATTTTGTACGCAGGCTTGCGTGCTTCCGTATTCAATTCGACTCGCGCGATACGGCCGGCGCGCATGTCAACCATTGAAAACGCTTCGTAAGGGGATGTCTCGCTCATGTTGTGACTATTCAAAAAAGTTTGCAATCTAGCGCGCGCTTACCGGCTGAGCGGCTAGGGTTCGAACCTCTCACCCGTATCTGACAGATTCAGCGAATCAACGGTCAAACACGTTGTGTTGGGAAGTTCTGAAAACTGGTGGAACCGCACGACAGGCAGAAGTGGCCCCTCAAGCTCCTCGACGCATACACGCATCGATGGCTTCGCATGGTCTATGACGATTGGTCGAAGCAGACGCCCATCAGGGTGGGGTTTTCCACACCGAAGCATCGCACCCTCGAACAGGGCGTCTTCGACCTGCTCTGATATCAATGCAGTCGCAATGTCATCTATGACCGGTCCAATGTCCGTTTCATCATCAAGCGGGTCACCGACGCGCAGACAGCTCAGCTTGTCGACAAGCGCTGAGATAAAAGAATCTGCCACGGAATCGTGTATGTACAGACACGATATGCGGCCAGCGCAAGATTGCAGCCGTCGCAGGAACACGCAATTGACTAACGCATCGCATGTTGCTTGGATGTCGGCTCCGGCGTGGACTACAAGGGGAAGTCGTTCGCTGCTAGAAATACTCACAGGTACCACTGCCTCGTAGCATGCATTCGACACGAACGCTCCGACCTCGCGGCTCCCTTTGAAGCGGACCTCGGTAACTTGCCAACTCATCAGGGCCGCGCGGAGCATTCCGACAGCGTCAGTAGAAGGTACAACGCACAGGAGCGCGTCCACCTCGTCACCCTCGTGCCAAAGCTCCGCGAGTGCTCGCGCCGCTAACGGCGCTCGGGACGAAGGCTTGATGACTAGAGCTCGCCCGGAGCTCAGGACCGTCGTGACTCCTCGCACAGTTGAGAGCAAAGGGTCACACCAGCTCGCTATGGAGAATGCTGAATGCGCCGCGACCCAGTCGCGCACGAGCGATATCGGCGGACAGAAGATGCAGGTGTCCAGCGCCGCCAGGGCCGAAGTTAGCTCCAGACGGGCGAATCGTATGGGCTTTCCCGTCTCGAGGCTGATGATGCGAGCCAGCTCATCGCGCCGCGCATCAATCTTTGTTGCCCATTTCCGAAATCGCTGTTGAACGGGCAGAGTGTTTCGGAGCGCTCGCGCCGCTCGCGAGCCCTCATCAAATCTTAATGCGAGGGTGCTGAAGTCGACATCGAGTGCGCGACCAACGACGGTCTCATCGTAGGGGCTCAAAACGTCGAAACAACGCACGGCCCTCGACGCCGCCCTGCCTACCGCAGCGGGCGCATTAAGTTCCAGTGCGTCGTTCGGTCCATCGGACATGCTTAAGCTGCTTTCTTTGCGGCGGCAACCGCACGCCCGAACATGCCCAGTGCATCGGAGACGTCTTGGTCAGAGACGGTCAGGGGCGACAGGAAGCGAACAACATTTCGCTCGACGCCGCACTTGATGATGAGCAACCCTTCTTCGCGTGCGGCGTCGACGATACGTTGGACAAGGGCGCCGTCGGGCGTCTTCGTTTGAGCATCGGAGACGAACTCGACAGCAACCATTGCGCCTGTCTGACGGATTTCGCCCATTTCCGGGTAATCCGCCTTCAGCGCTTCGAGGCCGGCGCGCAGCTGCTCGCCAATCTTGACGCTACGCTCAAGCAGGTTTTCCTGTTCGAAGATGTCGAGTACGGCGTTCGCTGCGGCACAACCAAGCGGGTTACCGCCATACGTGCCGCCGAGGCCGCCCGGCTGCGGCGCGTCGACGATTTCAGCGCGACCGACCACGCCCGAGATAGGCAAACCGCCGGCAAGGCTCTTCGCCACCGTCACGAGGTCCGGCTGAATGCCCGAATGCTGGAAGCCAAACATCTTGCCGGTGCGACCGAAACCGGTCTGAATTTCGTCGCAAATGAGGACGATGCCGTGCTTTTTCGTCAGTTCGCGCAGGGCCTGCATGAACTCGGCCGGTGCAGCGAGGAAGCCACCATCGCCTTGAACCGGTTCGAGAATGATTGCAGCGACTCGGTCAGGCTGAATCTGAGTGCTGAAGATTGTCTGCAACGCTTTCAGGGCGTCGTCCGAGCTGATGCCGTGGTACGCGTTCGGATACGGCGCATGGTAGACGTCCGGGGCGAATGGTCCGAAGTTCTGCTTGTAGGGGGCGCTCATACCCGTAAGCGACATGCCGAGGAGCGTGCGGCCGTGGAAACCACCGCGGAACGCAATCACCCCCGGGCGGTTCGTGTACCCGCGTGCAATCTTGATTGCGTTCTCAACCGCCTCAGCGCCCGTCGTCAGGAAGACCGACTTGTAACCTTGGCCAGGAGCAACCAGTTCCGACAGGCGGGCTGCAAGGCGAATGTATGGCTCGTAGCCGACGACCTGGAAGCAGACGTGCGAGAACGATTCGAGTTGCTGCTGAACAGCCGCAACGACCGCCGGATGGTTATGGCCCACATTCAGCACGCCAATGCCGCCGACGAAATCGAGATACTTCCGACCCTTGTCGTCCCACAGGTAGGCACCGGCAGCACGAGTCGCAACGATGGGGTGCGCCGTCGCCACTCCACGGGCGACGTAGGTTTCACGAAGCGCAGCGGCGCTCTGGTTGTTGTCGAGTTCCTTGTTCATTCAATCGCCTCCTGAGATGAAGGCCATAGTAGGAAGCCAGAAAACTGGCCGATACCTACTAAACATAGGAATTCGACGACTCCTTTTCGCTTTCTTTGACGCAATTCGTACTCGATGTACTAATCTGAAAGCATCCGTTCCTACGAAACATGGGTAGTTAAGCGATTTCTGGCTGAGTTCAATGGGATACGGCTGGTTCCTGACCGGGGGCCACACCGACCTTTTGAAAAGGCCTTAGGCACGTATCGGGAGCGGAGATGAACACAGTAAATCTGGCAGAAAACTACGTAGACGAGAAATCTGCACGACGGCGCGCCATTGTGGCAACCGTTCTGGGGAATGGCTTTGAGTGGTTCGACTTCATGGTGTACGGCTTCTTCGCCATCACCATCGCGAAGCTGTTCTTCCCGACCGGCAACGACCTGACTTCGCTGATGCTTTCGGTCGCGACGTTCGGCGTCGGCTTCCTCGTGCGTCCCTTCGGCGGGATTCTCATTGGCATCTACTCGGACCGCGCAGGCCGCAAAGCTGCCTTGTCGCTGACCATTCTTTTGATGTGTGCCGGTACGGCAATCATCGGTCTGGCTCCCACTTACTCGCAGATTGGCATCGCCGCGCCTTGCCTGATTGTCTTCGCGCGTCTGTTGCAGGGCTTCTCAGCGGGCGGCGAGATGGGTACGGCGACTGCGTTCCTGACGGAACATGCGCCCAAAGGCAAGAAGGCCTATTACTCGAGCTGGATTCAGACCAGCATCGGATTCGCTGTGCTCTTGGGTGCCTGCTTCGGCACGGGCATCACACTGGGCCTCTCCACTGCAGACATGGAAGGCTGGGGCTGGCGCATCCCGTTCCTGTCTGGCCTGCTCATCGGACCCATTGGCTTCTTCATTCGTCGCAACCTGGAAGAAACGCCCGTCTTCCTGGATGCCGAAAAGTCTAAGACGCCGTTGGCTGACGTTCTTCGTGACTATCCGTGGCAAGCCTTCGCAAGTTTCGCGATGGTCGTGCTCTGGACGGTGTGTATCTATGTGATTCTGTTCTACATGCCGACGTTTTCAGTGAAGGTCCTGAAGCTTCCGCAGTCCGCGTCCTTCATTGCGGCAATGGTGGGCGGCGGCGTCATCACGGTCTGCTCCCCATTCACTGGCTGGTATTCGGACAAAGTCGGCCGCAAGTGGCTCTTGGGCGGTGCGTCGGCCGCGATGCTTGTTCTTGCGTGGCCGCTGTTTGCAATGATTGTTAAGTCGCCGTCCGTCGCAACGTTGTGCGTATTCCAAGGTGTGTTCGGCGTGCTCATCGCGATTTACACGGGCCCCATCCTGGCCGCACTTTCGGAAACTTTCCCGACCAAGGTGCTTTCGACCGGTCTGTCGGTTGCCTACAATCTCGCGGTCATGACGTTCGGCGGCTTTGCATCGCTCATCCTGACGTGGCTTATCAGCACGACGGGAACGCCCATGGCACCGGCGCTCTACGTCATCTTCGCCGCCGCGTTCAGCTTGCTCGGCGTGCTGTTTGGTTATCGCCAGCCCAAAGAGGCTTAATTGCTGCCGCGGTGTCACGCTGATGCCGCGGCGAAACTATTCGCCGCTATGAAGCTAGACACCGCTATTCGTGAAACTGTTCTACGCGAAGCAGAAGTCGTCGCTGGTGAGGAAAATCTCCAGCGCGAAATCACCTGGGTTCACATGGTTGACCACCCGGACATCGTCAACTGGGTGAAGCCTGGTGAGCTGCTATTGACAACCGGCTACAACTGGCCGAACGATGCCGAAACTTCGCGACGCCTCGTTCGTGACTTGAGCCAGGTCGGACTCGCTGGCGTTGTGCTGGCCGTCCCTCACTTTCGAGACCACTTTCCTGAAGAAGCAATCGACGAAGCGCGAAGTGTCGGCTTTCCGCTTCTTGAACTGCCGTGGGCCGTGCAGTTCAGCGAAGTCACTCACGAAATTCTCGCAAAGATAATCAATTTCCAAGCGCAGATTATCGAGCGCTCGGAGCAATTACATCGAGCGTTGACTAATGCTGCGGTAACAGCAAGCAGCCTGAGCGACATCGCAATCACGCTGAGAAAGCTTGTAGGCCGTGAGGTCTCGTTCACCAATGTGTCCGGCGAGTTGCTCGGCACTTCCGCACCGGAACCTGAAGCGCAGGCACTCGAAGCCCAATTCGTCGCCTCTCTATCAGAGTCACCCGTCAACTCCAGCGACTCACCGAGACCCACCCGCGTGAGCTTTAAGCTCGCCGGCCGGGCAGTCTACCGATTGCGGCTCTCCGTTCGCCTGCATGACTCGCTCGTTGCTGTCATCTGGCTCGACTTAGAAGGAGCGGAAGTAGACGAACTTGACGCTCGAGCGATGGAACACGCGAGCGTCGTTGCAGCGCTACACCTGATGCATCAGCAGCAGCTCGCGCAACAGGAAGACCGCTTAGGTTACGCGCTTGTCGCTGGTCTGCTCGATGGCGAATTCACCGCAACGCCGAGCGCGCTGGAGCGCGCGCGAGTGTGTGGCTGGAGCCAAACGAATCAATATCGCATCTGCCTTGTGCTTCTTGACGAGCCCATACCGCTCACCACGGAAGGACTGAACCGTCGCGAACGATGGGTAGAGGCGCTCAAGCATCAACTTCGAGTCACCGAGCAGCCTGAATTGCTCGCAATATGGTTGAACCAGATTAAAGTTATTCTGCCTGCGGAAGCTTCGCCTGAAGCCTTATGGGAATCGGTCACAGACCAACGTGCGGCGATCGCAGTCAGTCGCGTGCATTCAGGTATCGAGGGCATGGCGACAGGTTCGAAGGATGTCGACGCATTGCTACCGACCTTGCGCCCCGGAAGGCTGCATCGATTCGACGAGATTCTCTTTCCCCGTGCACTCTTGGGCGACGCCAATGCCCGCGACATGCTTATCGAACGGCTCGTGACGCCTCTCGTCTCACGACCGCGCGGTGAGTCACTATTAGAGACCCTTTGTACGCTGGCCGACGAAGGTTTTCAGTTGGTCAATGCGGCTCGCTCGCTTGGCATACACATCAGCACGATGCGCTATCGACTCGAGCGAATCGAGGAAATTCTCAAGGTCACATTGGAAGACCCCAAGATTCGTTTCCAAGTTCAAGTAGCAATGGCGCTCTACCGCCTTCGCGAAGATTGACCCTATCTTTCCTACTTTAAGTAGGAAGACTTCAGCATTGTGTCGCGTTTTAATTTGGAATGACGCGGGACGTTTTGGCCAACGCGCAGTTCGCGCCCAGCCACGGTCCCGCCGCTTTTTCCGGATTTCGCGACCACATGAATTCGAACTCGTCCTCCACACGCCCCGACCTCAACAAGCTTCTTGCACTTCAGCGCCAGCTCGCTCAGACGACGGATGCGGAGATTAGGTTCGATGCTGGGTCTCGAGCGGCGTATGCCTCGGAGGCCTCGAACTATCGGCAGGTTCCGATTGGCGTTGTCCTGCCGCGAACGGTCGAAGACGTCGTGTCCGTAATGCGTGCGTGTCATGACGCGAACGTACCGGTGCTCACCCGTGGCGCCGGCACTTCGATGTGCGGGCAGGCGGTGAACGTCGCGGTCATTATCGACACGTCTCGTCATCTGACACGCATCGAGCAACTCGATGCCGCATGCCGCACTGCGGTTGTTCAGCCGGGAGTCATCTGCGACCAGTTGAAGAGCGCCGCTGCTCTCAAGGGGTTGACGTTCGGTCCCGACCCTGCCACGCATAGCCGTTGCACGATTGGCGGCATGGTCGGCAACAACTCGTGCGGCGCACACTCGGTGATGGCTGGCAAGACGGCCGAAAACATCGAGTCGATGGAAATCCTGACCTACGACGGGGAGCGATTCTGGGTTGGGCCGACCGACGAAGAAGCGTTTCAGGCTCATCTGACTGCAGGCGGCCGGCGCGCCGAGATTGTTCAAGCGCTTCGCGACTTGGTAGACCGTCATGCCGACGAGATTCGCGCAGGTTTTCCCAAGCTGAAACGTCGCGTCTCGGGCTACAGCCTCGACCAGCTGCTGCCAGAGAATGGCTTCAACATTGCTCGGGCGCTCGTCGGCTCGGAGGGCACATGCGTGTCGGTCTTGCGAGCGACCACGACCCTCGTGCGCAATCCGACCGCACGAGTTGTTACGGTTTTCGGCTTTCCCACGATTTTTGATGCGGCCGACTGCGTTCCGCAACTGCTCCCGCTCGAGCCCATTGCAATGGAAGGGCTTGACACCGGCATCGTTGGAGGTTTGCGTGAACGCGGGCTGGCGCTTGCTGACATCGCTGAATTGCCTGATGGCAACGCGTGGCTCATGGTCGAGTTCGGCACCGACAATCTCGAATCGTCCCTGAAGCGGGCACAAGCTGCTGCAGACATGGCCGACTCGTTGCCTGGTCGCCCGAACGCACGAGTGGTTTCGGATGCGGCGATGACGAAGCGTCTTTGGTCAATTCGAGAGACCGGTGCCTCAGCTACGTCTATCGGCGACGACCCGTCGAAGCCGGACCCGGTTGTCGGCTGGGAAGACGCCGCAGTCGAACCTCGCCTGCTTGGCGCTTATCTGCGCGAGTTCTCCGCGTTGGTCGAACGATATGGCTACACGACCAACATGTACGGCCATTTTGGCGATGGTTGCATCCACTCCCGTATCAACTTCGACCTTCGGAATAGCCAAGGCATCCATACGTGGCGCAACTTCCTGGAGGAAGCGGCGAAGCTCGTCGTCAAGTATGAGGGCTCGCTCTCGGGTGAGCACGGCGACGGCCAGGCCAAAGGCGAACTGCTCTCGCTCATGTACTCGCCCGAGCTCATGGACGCGTTCCGTGAGTTCAAGACCATCTGGGACCCGAAGAACCGCATGAATCCCGGCAAGCTCATCGACGCAATGCCTGTCGATGAGAATCTTCGCCTTGGACCCACGTACCGCCGCGTGGAGGTCCCCAGTCACTTCTCGTTCGGCAACCTGCAGAGTCCGGACACATTCGCGCGCGCCACTGAACGATGCATCGGCATGGGCAAGTGCCGGTCTCTGGACGGTGGAACCATGTGCCCAAGCTACCGCGCGACGCGCGAAGAGAAATACTCGACGCGCGGACGCAGCCGCCTGCTCTTCGAAATGCTCAAGGGCGAGGTCATCACTGACGGCTGGGACAACAAGGAAGTCAAGGACTCGCTGGATAACTGTCTGGCATGCAAGGGCTGCCGTAGCGATTGCCCAACCCATGTCGACCTGGCCAAGTACAAAAGTCACTTCTTGTACGAGCACTACCAGAAAGCCAAGCGTCCCCTAATGGACACGATGATTGGACACATCGGAACATGGCTGCCAATCGCCACTCGGGTCAGCGGCGTGGTCAACACTGCCATGAAGTTGCGGCCGTTCCGTGTGGTGGCAGAGAAGTTCGGCCTCGCATCTCACGTGAAGTTTCCTGCCGTTGCATCAACGGCCTTCCGAAAGGGAGCGACCTGCAGGGGCCTCTTGGACGACACGAGCAAGCTGGATGCTCAATCTGCGCGTGCAAAAACAGTCTTTCTGTGGACGGACACATTCAACAACGGATTCTCGCCCGAAGTTCTCGAAGCGTCCGTCCGCGTCCTGCAATCTTACGGCGTCACTGTACGGCTCATGAGCAAGCAGATTTGCTGCGGGCGTCCCTACTACGACGCTGGGATGCTGGACCACGCCAAGCGCAACTTGGTTGACATCATGGCTGAGCTGAAAGACGTCATCGCACTGAAGCAGCCGGTGGTTGTGCTCGAACCTAGTTGCCTCTCCGTATTCCGCGACGAACTCCGTTCACTCTTCCCGACCGACGAAAAGGCCGCGGCGCTTGCCGGGTCGGTGAAAACGTTAGCCGAATACCTCGAATCGGAAGGCTTCGATGTGCCGAAGCTGGATGAAAGCGTCTTCGTTCACGGGCACTGTCACCAGAAAGCCTGTGGCGGGGTGCAAGCAGAGTCACGACTGGTCGGCAAAGCGGCGCGGTCAGGGGCCGTGCTGCAAACAGGATGTTGCGGTATGGCTGGAGCGTTTGGCTATCACACGAAAACGGCGGACGTCGCACGCTCGGTTGCTGAGTCCGAGCTTGTTCCCAAGATTCAGCCGCTTGATGAAAACGCAGTGCTGGTGAGCGACGGATTCAGCTGTCGCTCACAAATTCGAAACACCACGGGACGCTCGGCGATACATCTCGCGCAGTGGCTCGATGGCAGAGCAAAAACAAATCCGGCGCGTCGCCGGGCCAAATCGTCCAAACAGGAGGAAACCGTATGAATCGCAGAGATTTCGCCAGTCTTGCCGCGGTCGGCGCTTCCGCATTGTTCCTTTCGCGGGCCGGCAATGCCGCAACGAGCGCGAATGGCAGTGACTTGTCGACAACTCTTGCCCAAGGTCAAGCCGCGATTCGCCAAGGAACCTCGCGAGACGAAGCGATTCAGGCATGGCTGGAAGTGGTGAAGCCGAACCTCTCATTCGTTCAGGTGACCGCCCTAGTCTCTCGTCCGAAGCCTGACGCACCGAAAGAACTTGGCGCCGTCCGGCGCATTTACTCTACGGTGCCAAGCTCCTATCCGGTGGGCGGCTGGAAGCAACTTTCCGGCTCTGACTGGGCTCGGAAAGTACTCGAACGTGGCGAAGTCCTCGTGGCGAACAACGACTCCGAGCTCGAACGCTACTTTCCTGACCACAAGCTGCTGAAGTCTCTCGGCACGACAACGCTCGTCAACATCCCAGTCGTTGTTTGCAAGCGGACCGTCGGAGCATTTGCCTTCCTGTGCGCCGACGTGGTTCCGGAAAGCGCCGTCACGGAGGAGATTCGGCTGTTGACCGCCCTCACGGCTCCGCTGTTCTCTGACGACCTTGTACCGGCCGCCTGATGTAACCAGCAGAAGATGCGGCGCTAAGCCCCAATTCGGTGGGACTACGCCGCTACAAGCATGTCGAGCAAAACCAAATGCCGCAAGCTCCAGATACTCTAAGGATAGGCCGAACCCTATCAAGGATTGTGAAATGTCTCTAGCAACGCTTATCGATTCCGACCGGAAGCACCTCATCCATCCCGTCGCAAACTACCGCGCACACGAGAAGCGTGGGGTAACGGTACTGGAGCGGGGCAAAGGCGCATGGCTTTACGACGCACAAGGCAATGAACTGCTCGACGCGTTCGCTGGTCTTTGGTGCGTGAACACCGGCTATGGCCATGAAAGCATCGTCAAGGTGGCGGCTGAGCAGATGTCGAAGTTGCCGTATGCAACCGGCTATTTCCATTTTGGCTCCCAGCCTGCTATCGAACTCGCCGAGCGGCTCGTCGAGCTCTCGCCAAAAAATCTGCAGCACGTCTACTTCTCGTTGGGCGGGTCGGACGCAGTGGATTCTGCATTGCGCTTCATCACGCACTATTACAACGCTATCGGGCGGCCGAGCAAGAAGCACTTCATTGCTTTGGAGCGTGGATATCATGGTTCGTCCTCTGTGGGCTCGGGCCTGACTGCTATCGCGAGCTTCCATCGCAATTTCGACGTGCCGCTCCCCACTCAGCATCACATCCCCTCGCCCTATCCGTATCGGAGCGAGACGCCCGACGATGCACAGGCCATCATCGCGGCATCAGTCAAGGCGCTTGAGAACAAGGTCGCCGAGCTCGGCGCGGACAATGTCGCTGCGTTTTTCTGCGAACCTGTTCAAGGTTCGGGTGGCGTCATCGTGCCGCCAGCCGGATGGCTCAAAGCGATGCGCGATGCGTGCCGACGTCTGGATATTCTCTTCGTCGCGGATGAGGTGATTACCGCGTTCGGCCGGACTGGTCCGATGTTCGCATGCGAAACAGAGTCCGTAGAGCCGGACCTCATGACCATTGCGAAGGGTTTGACTGCAGGCTACGCCCCCATGGGCGCCGTATTGATGTCTGACGCTGTGTACCAGGGCATCGCTGACGGAAGCAAACCTGGCGAAGCGATTGGCCACGGACAAACATACTCCGCGCACCCGGTGAGCGCTGCTATCGGTCTCGAAGTACTTCGTCTTTACACGGAAGGCGGTCTTCTGGCGAATGGCCAAGCCCAGGCACCTAAGTTCGCGCAGGGTCTGGACAGTTTGCTCGACCATCCGCTCGTTGGCGACTCAAGACATGCAGGTCTTCTGGGCGCGGTGGAACTGGTGGCAAATAAGTCCACGCGAGCGCGCTTCGACCCGGCGTTGCATCTTGCTGACCGCATCTTCGATGCAGCAGCCCGCAACAAAATTATCTTCCGCGCGTTCGGCGACAACATCCTTGGCTTTGCCCCGGCGCTCTGCTACACAGCAGCCGAGGTCGAGACGATGGTGGAGCGTGTGCGCAAAACGCTCGACGACGTCCTGGAAAGCGCCGATGTGCGCCGCGCGATTAAGGCTTAAGCCCGTTTATGTGGGTTGAACGGGAAACGAGTGACGAATCCTTCGAAGGTATCGAGCATGGAACTGAAACTGAAACGTGAAGAGCTTCTGCGTCGGCAGAATCTGATTGGTGGCGAATGGACTGATGCCGTGAACGGCGCGCGCTATCCCATCACCAACCCGGCTACCGGGGGCACCATCGCTGAAGTTGCAAACAGTAGCAAAGCAGACGCGCGCGCCGCAACGGATGCGGCAGCGAAAGCGGCAAATGCATGGAGTAAGCGCCTGCCGAGAGAGCGCGCAGAAATTCTCAAGCGCTGGCACGCACTGATTCTCGCCAACACCGGCGACCTCGCTGCAATCATGTCGATGGAACAAGGAAAGCCGCTAGCGGAGGCCAAAGGCGAAGTTGCTTACGGTGCGTCCTACGTCGCGTGGTTTGCCGATGAGGCGGCTCGCATCTACGGTGACCTCATCCCGCAGCAGCAACGCGGCAAACAGATGCGCGCCATCAAGGAGCCGGTCGGGATTGTGGCGGCAATCACCCCGTGGAACTTTCCGCTTGCGATGATTGCCCGCAAGATTGCTCCGGCGCTGGCTGCAGGCTGCACCGTTGTCGGCAAACCCGCGGAAGACACTCCCCTGACGGCACTCGCACTGGCGGCTCTGGCCCAAGAGGCGGGTGTTCCTGCCGGCGTGCTCAACATGCTGAGCGCGTCGCGCGACCATGGTATTGAAGCTGTCGGCGACTGGCTTGCCGATGAGCGCGTCCGCAAAATTACTTTCACCGGCTCCACAGCGGTCGGCAAATACCTAGCCCGCGAGTCGGCCGGTACATTGAAGAAGCTGTCGCTCGAGTTGGGCGGCAATGCTCCGTTCATCGTATTCGACGATGCCGACCTGGATGCGGCCGTAGTTGGTCTCATGGCCGCCAAGTTCCGCAATGGCGGTCAGACCTGCGTCTGCCCGAACCGCATCTACGTGCAGGCTGGTGTGTTCGACAAATTCGCGGAACTACTCGCCGCGCGAGTGGACGCACTAAAGGTTGCTCCGGCGACTGACCCGCAAGCGCAAATTGGGCCGATGATTAACGCCAAGGCCATCGACAAGATTGACCGACATGTCAATGATGCTGTGTCGAAGGGTGCAACCGTCTTGACTGGCGGCAAACGCCTGACGGAAATGGGGCCGAACTACTATGCCCCGACGGTACTCGCGCACGCGACCAACGAAATGCTCGTCACCTGCGAAGAGACCTTCGGTCCTGTGGCACCGCTGTACCGATTCGAATCCGAGGAAGAGGCGATTCGCTTGGCCAATGACACGCCGTTTGGCCTCGCCGCTTACTTCTATACGCAGAACATGGGACGGGCCGAGCGCGTGTCGCGGGCCCTTGAGGCAGGGGTCGTAGGTCTGAACGAAGGCGCAGTAGCGAGCGAAGCCGCACCATTCGGTGGGGTGAAGGAGTCCGGTTACGGTCGGGAAGGTTCGAAGTACGGCCTCGACGACTATCTGTCCATTAAGTACATCTGCCAGGGCAATCTCGACTAAGTCATCAAGCTCAGTCGTGAGACCATCGTCCCAAAAGGACGATGGCCTTTTTCTTCCACATTCAGAAGGATTGGCGCACACCTACGCGCACGACGACCTGATTACTTGTGCTCGACGGCGTGACGAAGGCCATGGCCGCAACTGCCGGTTTGCCCGTCGAATCTGTGCCAATCGCATGCTCCCACGCAGCGATTGCATACAGCATCGTCCGTTTCGACAGGTCGTACTCCGCTCCGACGTTGACCTGGCTGTATTTCGCCGTCTCGGCCTTCGTATAGTTATAGGCCGCACCCACCATGACCGCGGGCGTGATTCGGTACGTGGCGTTGGCCTCAATACTGTTGAATGTAGCCGTGCCGGAGAACGGTGTTGAACTTGTGGGAACCACATCCTCGAATCGGGTATTCGTATAGAGGACCCCGATGACGGCGTTGCCGACGGAATAGTTCAGACCGCCGCCGGCAATCTGCAGCGTATGGGCCGAGACGTAGCCGCTGAAGGTTGGATTAGTAATCGGATTCGCGAACGTGGCGCCAGCCTGAGGTGTTTCCGTCGCATCGTACAGTGAGGTAGCCGGGTTGTTCAGTCGAAGCAGCGCCGCCGATGCCGTGATTGGACCACCGGCATAGGTCAAACTCAGTCCCTCACCACGACCTTGTGAGAAGTTTCCCGCGACGCCCCCGAGACTATATAACGCCCCAAGTTTAAAGCCTGCGAAATCCGGCGTGTAGTACTTGATGGTGTTGCTGACCGAGTAGTCACCCCAAACATTGTCTACATCACCCGCTCGAGTCGTGAGAACACCACCGAACTTCAGCGACGATGCGAGCGGCATCAGCGAGTCAGCAATGAGGTCGTACTGGCGGCCCAATCGCAGGCTACCGAACGGCCCGTTCAACGCGACATAGGATTGACGTCCAAACAGGCGACCGCCGTTTCCGAGCTTGCCGCTGTTGATATCGAAGCCGTTCTCGAGCACAGCTACGGCATTGAACCCGCCCCCGAGGTCCTCGACTGTGCGAAAGCCCCATTTGCTGCTGCCGCGTCCACCGTTCACCATCTGGTAGTTTTGAGACCCCGCCTGATTGTTCGTGAACGAGAAACTGTCGTCTATGGCCCCGTAGAGAGTGACAGAGCTTTGAGCCATACAGTTTGCACTACCAACGAGCATAGCAGCACACAATACTTCCTTTTTCATTTATCCCCTCCTGCCTATCGAAAATACGTGACCCACCCGGACATGCCGTCCCCGTAGCACGTTCGACGATAGAACGGTCGCACGATGCGATAACGGGAGACATCCGCCTTTACGGAGGTCAGTATTCACTCAATGGCTTTTGACACCAATCGACGAAAGGTAGGAAAGAGGTTCCTTCGCTTCGAAGGTTAAGTACAGGGGACGGATTGATGCGGGTGCCGGAAGGACTGACGTACCGGGTCCGGGCATAGACGAATTGACGAGCTGAACGATGTGAGATGCAGATGCGAGCTTGATTCAGCTTCGCAATACCACAGGCGCCGAAGCACACCACTTCCGGAAAGCGGTCGCGCGACCGTAGTCCACGTGGTACCCGACAGACAGGACGGCTCTGTGGCTCAAAAGGCACTGTTTGCAATCAGACCACCGGACATCGCGCTCGGTGTCAATCTCCCCGGTGGCACCAACCTGCCAGAGCAGCTTTGTTGCCTTGTCGAGCCGCGTTCCAAATAGATGCGCAACTTGTTTCATGTCGAACCAAGCCGCATCCTGGTCCATCCTACCGTGGAGAGTTCTGCTGGTCGTCGCACAGACGTACTGTACCGTCGTCATTGTTCCAATACTCCATTAGTCGTCTTCCGACAGCAACTTGTCGAGCGGCACCGATTGCTTGACGAAAGGTGACCGAATAACGATATAGCTGAAGTACTTCTCGATTCCGATGTTGCGGTCAACGAGCTTTTCGATGACATCCTGATAGTGACCGATATTCTTGACAATCGACTTCAGCAAGTAGTCGTACCCGCCGCTGACCAAGTGGCATTCCGTGATTTCGTCGAAGTCGCGCAGGTTTGCTTCGAAGCGTGTGAAGTCCTCGCGGCGATGGTCGTGAAGCATGATTTCGGTGAACACCGTTACCGTACTGGTCAGCTTGGCCAAGTTGAGGTGGGCCCCATAGCCCGAGATGATGCCCGCAGCTTCGAGCCGTTTAACGCGTTGCAGGCATGGACTCGCGGACAGGCCGACGGAATTCGCGAGGTTCGCGTTCGTCATGTTGCCGTTTTTCTGCAACTCGGCAAGAATCTTGATATCGGTCCGGTCAAGCTTCTGTCGCATATCGTGCGTGTTCGAATTGGCTGATGTCTCAATCAAAGGCGACTGCCCTAGCCGCGAGCAGGTCTTCGTGATGCGCTTTGACCAGCTGGGCCATGCTCGTGAACTTGTAGTCAACCGAAGGTTCGACGGAGTACCTCAAGTTCGCGCCCGAGCCACGCTGCTCATAGCGGCGCTGAATCCAGCACGAGCGGAGGCCGAGCTCGCTGGCAGGTTCATGGTCGTGGTACACGCTATCCGCGACATGCAGTGTATCGTCCTTCGTGATGCCCATCCCAGACAACGTAGAGAATAGATACTCGAAGTTGTTCCGCGACGGCTTGTATGAGCCCACATCTTCCGCGGTCACGATTGCGTCGAAGTCGACGGCCAGCTTCTCATTGGTTTTGCGAAAGCTGCGGTTGTCCACGTTGGACACGACAACAATCTTGAAATACTTCTTCAGGTACTGAAGGGTGCTCGCCGAGTCCGGAAACGCGGGCCAGTCGCCGACCGATGCGCCATATGCTATCGCTTCGTCCCACTCATACTGCACGTTCCACTCTTCAGCGAGTCGTTTGAAGACGACTTGAAGGAGCCGGTCGTAAGGCATCGCCGGTGTGACCTTCTGCTGATGCGCTTCATGGCGAGCGTGGGCCTCGAGGATTTCATCCCGTGCCAGCGGGACCGTCGCTCGAGAGGCCAACTCCGACAAATTTGATGCGATACCGGATTCCCAGTCAATGAGCGTCCCATAGCAATCAAATGTGAGTGCCTTGAAATCCGTCAAAGCCACAACGCCCCCTTTGTTCAGTCATGTGATACTCGAATTCATCCGGAGCAATGGTCTCGTCCGCACCGGACTGTCGCGACCGACAGCGCCGCCGATGCCGACGAGACACCGTTGTCTTACTTCTTCGCCAAAGCTTCCTGATGCGCCTTCGCGAGGTCCATCATGCTGTTGAAGCGGAAGTCGATGTTCGGCTGCGAACCCGGGTCCATCGTTGCGCCAAACCCCGGTTGAGCATGGCGGCGATAAATCCAGCACGACGCCAGGCCGTGCTCGTTCGCGGGCTTGTGGTCATGGAACAGGCTTTCGGCCGTGTGAAGGATGTTTTCCTTTTTGATGCCACGTGCGCCGAGTTTCTCGAGCATGTATTCGAAGTTGCGCGGCGACGGCTTGTACGAGCCCACGTCTTCAGCCGTGATGATGGCGTCGAACTCGACATTCAGCTTGGCGTTGCTGTAGGTGAAGCTCTCGTTGTCGATGTTCGACAGGATGACGAGCTTGAAATGCTTCTTCAGGTATTGCAGGGCTTCGGCGCTGTCCTGAAATGCCGGCCAGTTCTGCACCGAGCGGCCGTAGGCCACGCACTCTTCGTGGGTGAACGACAGACCCCATTCTTCCGCCAGACGCTTGTAGACGATGGGCAGCAAGTCCTGGTAACGCTTTGCCGGAGTGTACTTCTGTTGCGACGACTCGTGACGAGCATGAGCCTCGAGAACCTGGTCACGGGTGAACGGTGTCTTCGCGCGCTCAAGCAACGGCTTGAGTCCTTGGAAAATGCCGGTTTCCCAATCAATCAAAGTGCCGTAGCAGTCGAAGGTAAGCGTATTGAAGTCGGTCAGTTCCACAGTAGCTCCTCTGAGATGTCCATGATGGAGAACACAGTGTATTGAGGGCGAGCGGCAATCAGAACTTTTCTCCGCCGACCCGGCAGCAGCTTTTGCCGCATCGTTCGGCTTTCGCAGCAGTTTCTGCGGACGGCTCCGGACACCCTCCCCTGTCAAGGGTTTTCCCGGACTTTTCGAATTGGTTTCGCCAAGTAGTTTGCGCCGGGGCGTCCTGTGTCGATACATCCGCCATACGGCGGGTTTCGCGCTTTCCCTGTTAGAAAAGTACGAAATTATGGCCCTTCACTTCTACCTTGCGCAGGAAGACAGCCAATAGTTGGCGGCCTGAACATCTAAGCATTTCGAGGGAGAGCACCGATGGCCGTACTTGGCGTCGCACTGACGGTCTTAATGTGGAGCACGCTCGCCACGAGCGTCGACCTTCTGCATGGGACGCCAACCCTGTTCGTGAATGGAGTAGCGTTGACGCTCGGAGGTCTGCTCGGACTGCCTTGGGCAAAGAACTGGAAATTGCCGATTCGTCTCCTGCTCTTGGGTGGCGGGCTGATGTTCATCTACCACGTCATTTACTTCTTCGCGCTTCAGCTGGGAGACCCGATTGGCGTTAGCCTGGTGCATTACCTATGGCCCGTTATTATTGTGTGTCTTTCTGGGAGCTTGTCCGCTGGAGGTAGCGAGCGCAGGACTATGCTTCTCAGTGCGCTTCTCGGTTTCGGAGGTGCAGCGGCCGCCTGCTGGTCAGTTCAGCAGCCGTCAACAGCGAGCGCCGTTATCGGCGTCGTCGAACGACATCTGTTCAATGAAGTCGTTGCCTATCTCCTTGCGCTCGTCTCTGCGTTCGCATGGGCTGCGTACTCGGTCCTCGGCAAACGCTACCGCGAGGTCTCAAGCCTCTCTGTTGGAGCGTTTTCGCTTCCTGCGGGACTGGCGTGTCTCGCCCTGCACTTCGTTTCAGGAAGAGCACCTGCACTGAACGTCCAAGACTGGGCGGTTCTCATCTATATGGGTCTCGGACCAATGGGGATGGCTTTTTATCTTTGGGATTTCGGCATGAAGCGAGCGAACACAGGATTGACGACCGCATTGAGCTACGCAACGCCTGTCCTATCCACTGTGTTCCTTGCGCTCAATACGACTCAGCCTTTACCGGCCACGCTATGGGTAGGCGTTGCAATGGTCGCTGCCTCGGTAGGCGTGGCACGCGCTGGAAGGAAGAAAGTCACCTCCGCTGCAGCGGGCGATGATGCTCCGGTAGGGGTCTGAGCTAGGTTGCCGGAATCTCTGCGGAGTGGTCCGCAGCATCAAAGCCTTGCGTGGTGCAAGCGAAGCCATTGCTGGCGCTTTCAATGATGCATTCTCGCCGCCGCTTAACTTCGAGAGTGAAGCGTTCCCTGTGGCCCGAGCAGAGGGGTGTCCGCCACAAGCTGACCAAGCCACAAGCAGCCGAACCTAATGTGAGCGCCCGGCGCCGCGCATCAAACGCATCACCGGCCGCTGAACCCTCGAATCCATATCTGTGCCATTGAAAGTGTTGACAGCTCTTGCGGACGGAGCGGACGCACGGCGCGCTCCGCCGCTCGAACATCAGAAATCAATTAGTGGTTGACTCGCTTCGCGAAGGTCGATATTGCGTCGGCCATTGCTTTCGGCTGCTCCGGCGCCATGGCATGACCTGCGTTTGGTAGCACCACAACAGTCACTCGGTCTCCGAGCATGTTCTTGAGCACTTGCGAGAACCGGCGAGGCGCCACCGCATCGTTCTCTCCTTGCAGGTCGAGAATCGGTGCAGTGCCGGCTGCAAAGTAGTCGTCGACGGGAGTAGTGTTACGCGCATGTCCCTCTGCTTCGTGGGTCTCGGGGTGCCAGCCACCAAGCCACACGCTGGGGTCGTTCCCAGGTGCGAAGAACGCTTCCTTCAAATACTGCAGCCGTTGGGCTTCGGGAAGCGTAAGGTCTCCTGCACCGTCAATCGCCTTGCGCATTTCAGCGCTGATAGGCTTTTCTGTCGAACCCGGCGGAACTTTGCCTGCCGAGGCGGCGGCCACCACGACCCCCTTCACAAGGTCCGGGCGGTCTGCAGCCAATTGACGTGCGGCGAAATTACCCCACGCGTGCCCGACCACGACGACCGGGCCAGCCTTCTTTTCGTCGATGACCATCGCAACATCGGACGCAAAATCGTGAACGCTGAGATTCTCCATCGGTCCGTTGCTCTTACCAACACCGCGAGGTTCCGGGCGCAGCACACGGAACCCATCGGCGACGAGATATTGCGCCACTTGGTCGTAGTCGCGCGCCGAGCGTCCCAAGGACGGAAGAATGACGACGGTCGGCCCCTTGCCTTGGCTCAGGACTTCAATCTGAACATTCCCATGTTTGACAACGTCGTCAGTGATTTTTGCACCGCCGGCTGCCGCAAAGGCGCTTGCGGACACAAAGAGAATGATTGCTGCCAGACCACATTTCGAGAATTTCATTAGGGCGATTCCTTGACTTAGTTCACAGAGTTGATTCGTAGGCGCCAGCTGCCGCTTACTGCATGTACATCCGGTGCGCAAAGCGCGCGATGGCGTCGCTCATAGCCTTCGGTTGCTCAGGGGCCATCGCGTGGCCTGCATTCGAAACCACCTCCACTGTTACGCGGTCCCCCAACATCGGCTTGAAAACATTGGCAACAACAACAGCGTCGTACTGACCTTGAAGGTCAAGAATCGGAACCGTCCCACCCGCGAAATACGCATCGACCGCGGTGACATTTCTCGCGTGCGCTTCGGCTTCATGAGTCGCGGGGTACCAACCGCTCAACCAAGGCCGCGCATCATGCCCCGGCGCGAAGAACGCTTGCTGCAGATATTTGAGCCGCTGCGCCTCCGGTAGTGAGAGATTTCCGGAGCCGTCAATCGCGTCCCGAAGCCTACCGTACGGTTTCTCGTTTGAACCGGGAGGTAGTTTTCCAGCCGACGCGGCCGCCATGACTAATCCCCGAACGAGGTCCGGACGGTCCACGGCCAACATGCGTGCTGGTTGACTTCCCCACGCATGCCCGACAACGACGACTGCGCCTGTCTTTTGCTCATCCAGCACCGAGGCGACGTCGCCAGCAAAGTCGTGCATATCGACGTCAGTGAGAGGACCTATGCTCGCGCCGATACCTCTCGGCTGAGGCCTCAGCACCGTAAACCCGTCACGCTCGAGGTATGCAGCGACTTCATCAAAGTCTGCCGCTCCCCTTCCAAGGGATGGGAGAAGGACAATTACCGGCCCCTTACCTTGACGGATAGTCTCGATTGTTACGGTGCCGTGCGTAGTTACCAGATGCTCGGGCGCAGCGCTCGACGGCAAGTGAGAAGCGCACCCGAATGCAAGACACGTACACGCAAGAGCAATGAAATGCCCACTTACATTCATCAGGTTATCTCCCATTTCTAGTAGTTGTACTTATATTGTTACGTGGCTTCCTATCGGCTCGTTGCTCTGTCTCTCTAGTTCGCCGTTGCCTGTGCTTGCGACTGTGGCTGCTCAAGTCCGGTGCTGTCGAAGATAGCCACCGCATTCTTCGACTTCAAATACCCAATGAAGGCTTTTGCGGCTTCAGCCTGTTGGGCGTTCTTCGCGATTGCGGCAGAAATGACACTGACCTTCTGAACTTCGCGCGGGAGAGGGCCGACGAATTGAATCTCCTTGAATGCTTTCAGTTCGCTGATTTGCTGAAGTCCCAGGTCGGCATCTCCTCGCTGAAGCGCTGCCCCAACAAGTTCGCGCCCTTTGATAAGTACACTCTTCTGCTTCATCTGCTCAGCGATACCGAGCTTTGGAAAGAGCGTTCCCGTAATGTAGGTTCCACTCGCACCCTCAGAAAAGGCGACAGACTTGGCCGACAGCAGAGCCTGCTTCAGCTTCTCCGGCGTCGATACGTCCGGCTTTGGAATGCCGGCACGTACAGCGACCCCGACTGCTGATTCGGCAATATCAGCCTTCGTGTCCGGAACGAACACTCCCTGTTTGATTTGCTCGTCGAGCGCGGCGCCAATCATGAAGCAGACATCCATCGGCTCTCCGCTCTTGATTCTCATGGGCAGAGCGTCTGGTGAGGTTCCATAGGAGGGACCCCACGAGATTAGAAGGTGATTCCCAGTATCGCGTTCGAACGCGGGTACAAGTTGCTTGAAGGCGGCGGAAAGTGCGCCCGTTGCAAGCACGTGTATATCCTCGGCGTGTGCTGTACCGCTCAACGTGGCCGCGCAAGCCAGCGCCAGCATTGATGCACGGATAGCCCATTTTTTGTTTCGATTGCCATTGCTTGTCTCCTTACCTTGTGGATTTTCGATTCAATACTGCTCAGACGGCGCCACGCGTATTCACGAACAGTGCGTACACGGAGGTCGTCGATGCCATAAACAGGCGATTGTTGTCTCTGCCGCCGAAGCATAGATTTGCGCAGCGCTCAGGCAGCGCAATGTGTCCGATGGGCGTACCGTCGGGCGCGAAGACTCGTACGCCGTCAAGCTCATCGCTGCCGGTACCCCATCCGCACCAGAGGTTGCCGTCAACGTCGACTCTGAAGCCATCCGGAGTGCCGTCCTTCGCATCGATAAGGACCCGACCGCGCCCGAGCTTGCGGTTATCAATAACGTCGAACGCCATAATTGTTCGCGGCCGAGCTCGTGATGCGACGACATACAGCGTTCGCTCGTCCGGCGAGAAAGCTAGCCCGTTCGGACCTTCGATGTCGTCTGCGACGCACTCAATCTGACCGCTCTGCGCGTCAATCCGATAGACACAAGCCGGCAAATCAGGCGTCCCCTGTTTCCCCATGTAGTCGCTCACAAGGCCAAACGGTGGGTCGGTGAACCAGACGGAGCCGTCACGTGTCACGACGACATCATTTGGCGAGTTGAACTGCTTCCCTTCGAACGTATCGGCGAGCACGGTGACGCGCCCGCCGTATTCAGTGCGAGTGACGCGCCTTGTCCCATGTTCACAAACGATGAGTCGGCCTTGACGGTCGCGAGTCATGCCATTCGCTTTGCTTGACGGCGCCCGCCACGTGGAAGCCTGCTCCGTGGCTTCGTCCCACTTCAGGATTCGGTCATTCGGCAGGTCAGTCCAATAAAGGACGCCAGCGTCACCGAACCACACGGGTCCCTCTGCCCAGCGACACCCTGTCCACAGGCGCTCAACCTTTGCATGCGCCAGGCGGTAATGTTCGAATCGCTTGTCCAGGATGCGAATTGCTGGGTCGGGGGTCCTCAAACTTGGCTGCCACGTATTCATCTTGCGTCCTTCCTCTTCATAATCACCAGCAGAACAACAGTCAGAAAGGTCGCCAGGACAAGCATCGCGCCCATTCCGATGAGACCAGCCTTGAAAGAACCCGTGGTGTCCTTCAGCCAGCCGACCATGTAGGGGCCAACCAGGCCGCCAAGGCTACCGACCGAATTGATGAACGCCAGCCCTCCGGCTGCTGCTTCTTTTCCTAGAAACGTCGCCGGAATGCTGTAGAAGCACGTACGCACCGATGAGAGGCCAATCAGTGCGATGGTCAAGCCGACCATCGCAGGCACCAGTTCATCGGAGACCACTGAACAGAAGAAGCCAATTGCAGCCAGTCCGCAGGTCAGGGCGAGATGCTTGACGTAGCGTTGCGAGCGCGCCAAAACCCTCCCCCAGAGAAGCATCCCCACGCTCCCGACAATATAGGGAAGTGCGGTCAACAACCCGATTTGCGTGTCGCTGAGATGGTGTGTCTTCAAAATCGTCGGCAACCAAACGCCAATGCCGAGAATTCCGATGATGTAGCTGAAAAGGATGGCAGTGAGCAGCCACACGCGCCAATCCAGTAGCGAGCGCATGAAGTGCTTCTCTGCGTTCGCCGGGCGTTCTCGCTCGACAGCGGTCTGCAGAGCCAAGCGCTCTTCAGGTGTCAGCCACTTCGCCTTGTCGGGCGAGTCACTCAAAACTTTGAGACAAAGGACGCCCAGCACGCACGCCGGAAGACCCTGGAGGATGAATAGCCACTGCCAGCCATGCAGTCCGAGCCACCCCTCAAGCTTCAACATCGAAACGGACAACGGGCCGCTGAATACCGACGACAGCGGCACTGCTGCCAGGAACCACGCCATCATCTGCGTGCGATAGCTCGCCGGAAACCACAGAGTCAGGAAGAAGATGACGCCGGGAAAGAATCCTGCCTCGCCGATGCCTGCGAGCAGGCGAAGCAGGGAGTAACTCACCGCACCGGTCGCAAAGCTGGTTGCAGCGGCGAACAAGCCCCACGTAATCATGATTCGAGCCAGCCATCTCCGCGCACCGAACCGGTAGAGCGCGAGATTGCTGGGGACCTCGAAGAAGCAGTAACCGACGTAGAAGATACCGGCAGCTAATCCGAACTGGGACGCCGTCAATCCGAGGTCGCGATTCATCGCTAGCGCGGCGAAGCCGACGTTCGTCCTGTCCAGGTAGTTGATAAAGTAGGCAAACGCCAGCAGCGGAACGATACGCAAAGCCGCCTTCCTGCACGCAACTTGCTCGACGCTGCGCGCTGTCTCCTGAGTAATTGTCGTTGTGCGCATGGTGTTCCTTACAGATAAAGCCGTCGCGGATTGTGGACAAGCACCGAATCCGCCGCCTCGGGGTCGCCGCAGACCTCTTCGACAAAGGCGAGAAGCTTTGAATCATCCGGCACGTCGCCTTGAATGTTCGGATGAGGCCAGTCACTGCCCCAGATAGCCCGGTCCGGCGCTGCCGCGAGCAACTCTCTAACTTGAGGAAGCGCTCGGGACCACGGCTCGTTCGACCCACTCATCATGCGGTCGATACCGGAGAGCTTTATCCAACGGCGCTCGCTATCAAGGTATCTGTGCAGAGCCACAAGCCCCTCTCTGTCCGTCTCGAGAGCAGGGTCGGGACGTGACATATGGTCAATTACCAACGTGGTGCGCAAACTCCGCCAACTGTCGAGAATGGGCAGAATCTGCCCGAGCTTGCCGTGGAGCAGGACGTGCCAACCTAATGAGCCCACACGCTCCGCCAGCGCCTTGAGTTCGCTTATGTTCTGCCCTTCGGCGAGGTGTCCCATGAAATTGAATCGGATACCGCGAACCCCTCCGGCGTCGAGCGCCTCCAACTGAGTGTCGCTTTCAGAGCCGTTGAGCAGCGCTACGCCTTTATATCGCCCCCCCGTGCCGGCAATCGCGTCGAGTAACGCGGAATGGTCTGTCCCGTAGCAGGCTGCTTGCACCAGGACACCGTGGGAAATGTCCAACTTTCGATGCATTTCGAGAAGTGCAGCCATCGGCGCTGCTGCAGGCCGATACACTGCGCTTTCTGGAAGCGGAAAATCTTCCCAAGGTCCATAGATATGTGTGTGGCAATCCCAGCGGCCACCGTTCACGTGGAGGCTGTCCATCAGTCGCACCGTGCCGTCATGCCGCCATCTACGATGATTTCCGTGCCGGTGACAAACCGAGCCTCGTCGGAAGCAAGGAACAACGCGGCGTTTGCCGTATCGCGGCCGTCACCCATGAAGCCCAACGGAATGCGCGCGACCCGGGTCTCCAACAACTTGTCGACGTCGCCGCCTGTCCGCTGACCCGCCAGCCGCGCTTCTACCATCGGCGTGTGCAGTTGGCCCGGGACCACGGTGTTGACGCGGATGCCCTTCTTCGCATACTCGACTGCGACCACCTTGCCCAGTTGAATCACGCCAGCTTTGCAGGCTGCATAGGCAACTTGCGCCGAGCCCGTCCAGCGGATACCGGAGGTCGATGCGGTGTTGACGATTGAACCGCTGCCTTGCGCTTCCATAACGGGAAGGACGTGCTTGCAAGTGAGATAGACACTCTTGAGATTGAAGGCAACCTGAGCGTCCCAGGCCTCTTCAGAAAGGGCCACGGGTCCGCCGGCCGCCGAGCCGCCAACGTTGTTCACCAGAACGTCGACGCGACCGTACTTCTCGCGACATGCCTCGACCATATCCTTAACTGCGTCCGAGTCCGTGACGTCACAACCGTACGCCGTGATGTCGCCACCGACTTCGCGCACGCGCCGTACGGTTTCTTCCATCGCGTCCGGATTTTTGTCGACAGCGAAGATGCGGGCGCCTGCCTGGGCGAAGAGCACCGCAACCGCGCGGCCGTTTCCCCATCCAGAGCCGACGCAGCCCGCGCCCGTGACAATGGCGACCTTTCCATTTAGGCGTCCTGAATTCACGCCATTTACGAGATTTTGTGAAGTTTCCACTTGATGTTCCTCAGTTCGATTCTTGGGGGAGTTCCGGTGTGGCGCCTTCCGGGGGCGGCACTTCGAACACTTTGATGGTCATCGAAATCAACGTGTAGTAGCCGGCAACGCCAACGAGGTCGACTACGCCATCCTTCCCGATTTCATTCACCAGCTCTTGGTATAGAGAGTCGGGCACTTTGCGCTGTTCATGCAGTTCGGTGAGAAAGGCGAACACCAGTTCCTCATCCCGTTTCGCGAAGGGAGGCGCCTTTCCATCCCGGATTGCGTCGATGACTTCGTTCGAAACGCCGGCCTCGAGAGCGAAAGGCTTGTGCGCGGCCCATTCGTATTCCGCGAGCCAGTACCGGCCCATGAACATGATGGCAAGCTCCGAGAGACGGGCCGGGATGCTGCTGTCATACCGGCAATAGCGACCCAAGGCTTGGGAGCGGTCGGCAAGTTGCGGTCGGTGCAGCCAGATTGCGAGCGGGCCTCTGACGCCTTTTCGTGGACCGCTTGCGATTGCGTCGTAGACGGCGCGTTGCTCAGGGTCAAGTTGCGCCGGGTCGATGGGTGAAAGACGTGTCATTTGGGTCGATTCTCGGTAGTTCAATGAGACTGGGCAGTCGCAGTGGTTGCAGCGCTCTTGTCTTGCTGCAGGCAGAACCGACGGGGCCTTGCACCAGTCTCCTGTTCGAAAGCCTCTGCGTCGAAAGCACCTTCCCAGCGGGCGATGGTGAATACCGCGAGGGTGTTACCAACCACATTCACAAGCGCAGTAGCCGTGGCCATTACGCGGTCGATGCCGAACAAGAGACCCAGGCCGCTCAGAGGGAGCGTTCGGACCGATTGGAGCGTTGCTGCAAGCTTCACGAAGGCACCGCCTGCGACCGTGGTACCGCCCTTCGAGGTGAGGCTCAGAATGGCCAACAGTCCAAGCTGCTGCCACAGGGAAAACGGGGTGTCGGTTGCCTGAGCAATGAAGCCGATGGCAATCGCCATGTAAATCGACGTACCGTCGAGGTTAAAGCTGTAGCCGGCTGGGAGAACGAAGCCAACCACCGCTTCGTCGCAACCAGAACGCTGCAGTTTCTCGATAAGGCGAGGCAGTGCAACTTCGCTGGACGCCGTTCCAAAAATCAGCAGCAGTTCGTCGCGAATGAGCCGCAGGATGCTAAAGAACGGCAGACCAATCACCCAACTAATGCTGCCAAGCACACCGAACACGAACAGCAGAGAAGCGGCGTAGTACAACACGATGACCTTCAGAAGGTACATAAGCGTCACACTACCGTAGCTACCAATCGCTGCTGCCATTGCACCAAAAGCTCCCAGCGGCGCAAGTCTCATGATGAAAGCGAGCATGCGAAAGAGAACCGATTGCGCTTCGTCGATACCTCGAAGAAGGACCGAATCGGGACCGACCGCCATGTTGAGTGCGAGACCGGCCAGCAGCGAAATGATGAGAACCTGGACGATGTCGCCCTTTGCGAACGCGTCGACCAGAGTATGGGGAATCAGGCTTAACAGATAGTCGACAGCAGAGATTCCGCCAGCGCTCGCAGTTGCCTTGACGGCTGCTTGGCTTTCGGCGATGTTCGTCGCATGGAGACCTGCACCCGGCTGGAACACGTTCACCATCACAAATCCGAGAATCATTGCGACAGTGCTGACCACCTCGAAATAGACGAGCGATTTGACGCCCATCCGTCCCAGCATGCGCAGGTCTTTGACGTGTGCGATGCCCTGAACCAGCGTGCAGAAAATGATGGGCGCCAGCATCATCTTGAGCAAGGCAATGAACCCCACTCCAAGAGGCTTCATTGCCACCGCCCAGTCAGGCTTTGCCATCCCTAACACGATTGCGCAAGCCAAGCCGATAAGGACTTGCACATGTAGTTGCTGTAACCGCCTCATCTCGTCTCCTACGTTCGAATCGAATGTACCTTGGAGATGACGCGTGACCGCGTCATCTGCCCTCGGACCAGTACCGAAGTTTTGTCTTGAAACTGGAAGAAGCGGAGAAGTCCTGGTCCGCGACAGCGCCGGCGATACGGCCACATCGCGAACAACGCCGGTTCAGGTTGAGTTGCCCAAAAGCAACTTAGCCACGCCGGTGAGGGGAACGTCACACTTGCGTCTCCGTTCAATTTTTTAGTTCTGTTCGTTAATCCAGAGCATAGGTGAGCGGAGATTGCTTGACAAAGGCCGAGTTTTGATACCAAGCTATGCTCCAACGGCATAGGACTTGAGCATGGACATTCGCGAGCTGCGCAGCTTTATCTATGTTGCTCGCGCGGGCAGTTTCAGCCGGGCGGCAGCTGAGTTGTACATCGCCCAGCCCGCGTTAAGCAGGCAAATAGCGAAGCTGGAAGAGGAAATTGGGGTCGAATTGCTGGCACGCCATGGTCGAGGTGTTCGGCTCACGGCGGCCGGCGCTCGCCTGCTCGAACGAGCAGAGATGATTTCCAACATGGTGAGTGAAACCGGGGAACACGTCCGCGCGACTGCCGACGAGGAGCGCGGCTACCTAGCCGTCGGATTGCCGCCGACGATGGGAGCCCTCATTGGCGCTGAGCTCGTGCGGGATTTTCGCGAAGTGTATCCGCGTGTCGCGCTTCACATCCGAGAGGGACAAAGCAGTTCGTTGCAAGAATGGGTCGCCGACCGCCGTGTCGACTTAGCAGTCGTCTATAACCAACCACCCTTGGACGCCTTTCAGGTTCGGCCGCTTTACAGCGAGCCAATGATTCTAATCGCTCCGCCAGGAACGCCGATTCCCAAGGATGGGTTTCAGATAAGAGACCTCGCCAGCCTCCCCCTCATTCTTCCCGGGATGCCGCACAGTAATCGGCGAGTCATCGAACACGCCGCAGTGCAGAACAGCATTCGTCTTCGCGTGGAGCTCGAGGTCGACAGTGTCGCGCTCACGAAGAAACTCGTCAAAGCAGGTGTTGGATATTCCATTCTCACGTCAATCGCGATTCGTGATGAAGTGGCAAGCGGCGACCTGGTTGCGGAAGCCATCACGCGCCCGTCTATACGGTCCACCGTCGCAATAACTACCCTGCGTGAAAACCCGCTATCGAGGTTTGCAACCGACTGGATGGCGATGCTTCGAGAGAAATTAACGGGGTTTGTGGGTAGCGAGAAATGGAAAGAAGATATTGTCTGGCTCGATAGCGACATAGCCAGCCAGCCGCACTAGCAACACGCTCCGACATCCAGCACAGCCCACCGATGCGCCTGCAACGAAACAATCAAAGGAACTATGCGGCGCAGAGTCCCTCGGCTTCAGCGGCGGGAACGTTCAAAGACATCTTCCGCGGAACACCTGGTCGCGGCTCCGCCAAACCTCTGAAACTCTGGCGTGTCCCCAAAAAAGCACCCGCTCAGTAGCGGGCTGAATCCATGTCAGTGGAGACATGGCGGAGACGAGGTCAGTATAAACCCTGATTCGCGATTTGCAACCACCTCCGTCGCCTGGCCGCTCCACGGCTGAATATACAGATGCAAAACCTGCTTACTCTCGTGATGAGTTCAATCAGTTAAGAGTCCAACCAACAACTATAAGAAATTTCTTTTGCTTCCTGGGTTTGCAAAAGGGCTTCACTGGCGTGTGAGTCTTTTTAGAAGCATAAATAACAAGTCTAAACGAGCGGCGACCACAAAGTAGTTCGACGCTAACTCGGCACGTGCTGCCAACGCAACGAGTGTAACTTTTGCGTTTGCGAGGTGATGCTCGAAGTCCAAATTCGTTGACCTCAATACAACGTCGCGATTGTTCAGGCCGCACTCTCGGGTCAGCGCAAGCGGAATGGCGCCAGCCACTTCGCTCCGCTAAACCGAACCGCCCGCTTCCCTCGCTTCTGCCAGATTTGCTTCCGGCCAAGTCTGTCAGCAATGCGCAAGTCACTGGGCCCGGGGGAAATGCCGGAACGACCTGTCAGACTTGTGCGCGGAAACAGTTGAATCGTCCTATACGGGAGCGCCCATCTCGGACTATTTCTTTGACTCCACGAGGGAAAACAACAATTATGTCCGAAGAACTCAACTTTAGGCGTATCCGTAGGAACGAGCTTGCGCGCGCACACCAGCTATCTGCAAGTCTTGGCTGGCCACATCGGATAGAAGAATGGCGCTTCGCCGCGGAGACAGGACATGTGCATGTGGCGGAGCATTCCGGACGCGTTGTCGGAACTGCCGTTCATTGGGATTGCGGCGCTAGCGCGGCAACGGTCGGACTGGTAACTGGGTCAACCGAGCTGAACAAATCGAAGGTGGAACGTCGCCTGATGGAACATATAGCTGGCGCGACGCTGGGAAAGACCGTAGTTCTCAACGCCCCGGAGGCAAAGGTGCGGGACTACGAACAGCTGGGCTTTCGGGAAATTGGTCACGTTGAGCAATATCAGGGTGCAGTTCATCACGCGCCAGAATGCTTTCCGACGAAGGGTCTTCGGTTCCGGCCGCTGTGTGCCAGCGACGCCGCGCGTCTTGCTGAACTATCATCGCAAGCGAGCGGGCTCGACCGGCGCCAACTGCTTCCTTCGGTGCTTAAGACCGCTAATGGCATAGCGCTAGACAGTGACGGCGTTCTAATCGGCTTCGCCTTAATTCGACGTTTTGGTCGGGGGTTCGCGATTGGGCCAGTCATTACGTCCACCAGTTGTGACTCGACGAACGGTATGATGCTAATCAACTACCTGCTTCGGCGTTACACGAGTAAGCTTGTCCGTATCGACATACCTGGTATCCAAACTCTCGCTGACCAGGTGAGAGGCCTCGGTTTGGAACATGTCGATACTGTTATCAAGATGTCGAGGAACGGCTTGCTTCCGTCCGACCCGCAAGTAACGCAAGTCGCAATTATTAGTCATTCCCTTTGCTAAGGAGCAAATCCTATTATTCTGCGTCGGGCAAATCGACATATGCGGCATCCATATCCGACGCTCTGCCTCCGTGAGGCGTGAAGCAAGCGGTGGACAACGCCGCGCTCTTGACCTGCGGTCCCGTCTTGACATCCTGAGTCGTCGAGCAACCGGAGAGGAGAACCAAGCTCGATACCGCAACTGCCAAGGAGATAAACGCGCGCATTTTTTTGTTCTGAAGTTGAAGGCGCTCTGAATTACGGCGGTTGAACGACCAACTTTAATCGGCTAAGGGTTCGCGTTAGGATGCCGCCTTCTCTGAAGTGCGCCGCGACCGGGCCCGACAGCTGCCCATAGAGCCACGACTGTCGCACCATATTTTCTTCCTAGGAAGTGGGTTGCGAGGTTAACCGTGCTGGTTACACATTTCGTTTTGTGAATGCCCCTTGGTGAAGTAGAGCCCAGCATTATCCTAAGCCAGGCCTTCAGACACGTTCCAAAGCATCGTGAGATGCCCCTCGGAGCCAGCGTCGCCCGTCAGCCGTTCGTCTCAGGGCGCTAACTTCGCCACCCTGTCCGGTGTCTCAAGACTATCCCACAGTACCGGTTGTCCCATGACCGCTGCCGTTGATGTCCGACCAGCCATGCGGCAGCTGACCAAAGAGGTAGGCTGCCTAACGTATACGTCGCTGGAGGGGGCATCATTCGGTCGCGCGACTACTCGCTTCGAGAAACTGCGACCCTGCCCGCGAGATTTTCAACGAAATATTTTTTGAGCAGCAGAGCAATACGAGCAGTGGGTACGGGCCAGAGCCCGCCTCGTCGAATTTCGACCGTTGCCCATCGGCTCGAGGTCGCTTCGGAACAGGACCTCAACGAACAAATGCGCATTCGATAGCGGGTTACCGCACCGGAATAGCAATGAGCCCGCGCGATTGCTCAGACGGGCTCATCAACATAACCGCTTGTGGTTGAGAGGCATTTAAGCGCCAGGCGCGACCTGCCGTATGCTAGCCACCGACGCCGCGAATGTCCAGCGCCGACGACCTTGGTAATCAGACAGGTTTGATATTCGAGGCTTGCTTGCCCTTCGGACCCATCTTCACCTCGAAGCTCACTTTCTGGTTTTCTTGCAGCGACTTGAACCCCTCGGCCTTGATTTCGGAGAAGTGCGCAAACAGGTCTTCCCCACCGTCGTCCGGGCTGATAAAGCCAAACCCCCTTCGCATCGTTGAACCACTTCACTGTGCCGGTTGCCATTTGTAACCTCTTCAGATTAAGCACTAACTCGCAGCGATTTGAGGCTGCGGCTCACCCCGCGACGCAGCAAATCGCGCGAAATCACGCCGTGAATGACTGCCGCATCTGCGTGTCAGCAAGGAGCATGCAAGGTCATAGTTGAGTCGGGCATGGGCCTCTCGCGACGCTCTGACTTCTGCGGACGGACTGCTCCGACACCGGCGAAGCGGTCTTCCAACAACTGGTATCGCTCGGCAAGCGGCACGTCGATGTTCGCGTTGAACCGCTGCATCCACGCTCGGGCCTCGCCCTGGTCTGCCTGTATCTCCGGCGAATTGGCCGTGTACAACTCCCCTGCCAGCATCTTCTCTTTCTCCGTTCGGACCATACGTACCTCGCCTTCAAGGCTCGCCGTTCGCGACCGCGGCGTCATTGGCATAACGCCAACGAAACGCTTGGAACCTCACAGTGAAACTGAAGCCTGCGGCGTGGCGTGCAACGCTGACGCTATCGTCCAGGTCCCCAAAAAAACGACTCCGAAAAAAGAAAAGCCTGCGCGAACGCAGGCTTGAATCCAAGTCGGTTGAGACATGGAGGAGACAAAACCAGTATAAACCCTTATAGGTGGTTTGCAAGCCTGTCAGATGTCGACATCGTTCGGCGTCGCGCCCCAGTACTGTTATCCCGTCGCGGGGCCGTTGCGCGGCAGCATCGGAATACCATCAATACAGCATCATGTCCACTCGCGTGGGTTGTGGTCCGAAGGTGAACGAACGGCGGCAACGTACCGACTATCGGCAGCATGACAAACGGCAATCGCACTTTTGTATGCCGCGCGTCATGAACGGTCAGCACGGTGTTAATCACGATGAACCTGCCAGGCTCCGCAGAGCCAGTAACGCGAATCGCGTGTTACGAGCGCTACTGGCACAATTCACGCACATCCGGTCGAGGGACACTGCGCTAATTCGCGTCCACAGCCGATGCCGGTTTTTGCTTTTTATGAAAGAACGAAGATTTCCCAGCGCCTGAGGCGGGACGATGGGTATTGGCCTTACGGGAAGGCGGAAGCGGCGCGCCTGGCGTCCATCCTTGCGTGTCGCTGTGGGCTGCGCTAGCTCCAGCTTGTCGGGGCGGTTTCGGGTTCTGCTGCGGCTGCGCATTTGCTAATGTCGAGCAAATCACAAACGCCGCTCCCGCAGCCAAAATCTTCTTGCTCATCAACGTCTCCTCGTTGTCGTTCAAAAACTGCGCCACAAGGGCGCTACACCCCTAGGTTGGGGAAATGGCCCGCCAGAGCGGGCTAAGGGTTTTCATCGCATGTATATCCAACACTGTCGTCGCTATGCCACGAGCTAGTTCCCGAGCAATAGGTCTTGCGTGATAGCCGCAGCAGTCGCAGAACTTCTCGAGCAGGTCGGCCTCAGTCATCGGACTCTCGACGCTGCCACGCGGTCGTTCTACTGTCACGCTCCTGGTTCGTCCGTCCTTGGTCGCAAGACTCACCGTTCCGCTAAGGGCTGCCTTGAAATCTGCGCCCGTATCAATCTTGTAGCTCATTCTTTCTGTGAGCGAGAGGACGAGCGGGTCCGCAAGCCGTTCTGCTGAAAAGCTATCGAGGCCGACGCGCCGATGAACCATCGCTGATGCCGTGACAAACGGGATGCTGAATTTGGCGTCAATCGCGGCTACGGGACGTTGCTTTTGCTGAAACGGCTCGCAGAGCATTCGGGTCAACGAATTAGCGGTCAGCTCCACGCCTACAACATTGTCGAGGGCGAGGTCGTCGTTGCGGACAAGTTCAAGCGCCGCCTCAATGAAAGGGTGGGTACCTCGACATGACGGCCAGGGCTTGTAGCTCACAAACGCCCCTTCGAATCGTTGCCCAATGTCCTTAACGATGCGGTCCCTGTCGAAACGCCCTTCTGCATACATCGCGAACCAGCCCGCGCGTCCCTCCAGGGGTTGGGCAAAACCATTGACACTATCCCGAGCGAGGAGCGCGGCGACAACACCGGCTTGCGCCGCGAAGCCATCCCTTACGGCCCGAATGGAGGACTGTGCGTCGTCCTCGAATTGAGCCGTGAGAACTGACTGGCTCATTGCGAGTGAAAGCGCCGCGACAGTCTGTTCTTCCGTCAGCCGAAGCAAGCTCGCCGCGGCGGCGGCGGCACCAAACGCGCCCAGCATTGGCGGGTGGTACCAGCCCCGGTCATGTGGGTTTGCCTGCAATGCAAGACCAAGACGACAAACTAGGTCCGCGCCCACTGCGATTGCGGTTAGCAAGTCCTCCCCGGTTGTTGCTTCCGACATCTGCGCTACTGCCAGAGCCGCGGGAATTACCGCAGCATTAGGATGCAGCACCGCACCGTCGTGGGTATCCTCGAAGTCGACCGCGTGTGCCAGCGCCCCGTTGGCCAACGCCGCTAACGGCGCTGGGACACGCTCGCCGGTGGCAAGCAGGAGACAATCCTGCCGACCACCCAAAGTACGAGCGAGATTGAGAAATGGTCCGCAGGCATCAGTTAGGCCAGTTGCTGCAAACATCACGCCGAGTGCATCCAAAAGACTGAGTTCGGCCGCTCGGACGGCCTCCAGCGGAAGATTCGCGAAGCGCGTATTTGTGACGTTTCGCGCAAGCACTCGCGACTCATCCATTGATGGACTCCCTTTGCTGCGCCAATCGGGCCTCGGATAGGGTCGTCAATAACACACGACCTTCAGACAGTGTGAAGCCCGTCTCAAATCCGGCATACGCGTTAGCCTGCTCTAAATAGTCGACGACTCTATGGAATCGAGGGTCAGCAGCCACAAGCAGTGTTGGCCGTGAATGTTGGCTAATGAATGTTGGCAGCAACGAGACTTCGGCCACTTCTCCCTCGCTAATGACCATGCGAACTACGACAGTCATCTGTGAATCGGGCGGGAAGGTGTATGAAGCGTCCGGGTCCGGGTGCCATTCGGGGTTAAGTGACTGAATCTCCTTGAACGCCTTGCTCGCCATCATTTTTGGGCTTAGCGGCACATCCAGCGCGAAATTGCAGAGGCTGTAGAAGATGGGCTTCCCGCGGTATAGCTCTACTCCTTTCAGGATATGCGCGTGGTGGCCAAGAATGACGTCGGCTCCTTCGTCGATTGCCGCCCGCGCGACTTCTCGCTGATAGTCCGCAATGGCAAAAGGAATAAAGTGGATGCCCCAGTGCATGGACACTATGACTACGTCAGCCGTCTCACGCGCTGCCCGAATGTCGCGCCGCATTGCTTCCAGGTCGTCGCGGTTTGGGTAGGTATGAATTCGCGGAGGCGTTCCAGGTTGGTCCTTTTCGACCTGCTCGTAGACCGTCCATGCACGCATCGGCACGCAACCCGCCCGGTTCTCGTCGGCCCAGAAGCCCTCGGGGAGAATACTGCAGTATGCGAGGAGCGCGACCTTGGTTCCCTTGCAATCGACGAACACTGGCTTCCGCGCCTGTTCTATGTCTGCGCCCGCGCCGACCGGAGAGATACCTGCGTCCCCCAATGCAGAGAGCGTGTCGTCGAACGCATCTCGGCCCCAGTCCATGCAGTGATTGCCAGCGACCGATACGACGTTGAAGCCACATTCCCGGATGGCGTCGGCCGTTTCGCGTGGCGCCTTTGTGGTATGGCGAACCTGCGGAAGCCTTTGACCCCGCTCGGAGAGGTTCACTTCGAGCTGGCAGAACCCAATGTCGGCTCGACGCATTTCTTCGCGCACGTCTTCGAATATCGAACGAGGGTCGGCCCTGCATGGGCCAACGTCTCCGACGGCCAGGAGCACAATGTCGTTATCGTTTTTCATCGTGGTTGTCTCAAATTCACCGGCCGGCTTCAACTACGGCGACAGCACCGATGACTTTGCGCAAGGGGAGAAGAAGGACGAAGCCCACAGCCATCGCGGCAGCGAGAAAAAGTGTCGGTTGCACGAATGACCCGCTCGCCTGACGCAGCCAGCCGATAACGTTCGGGCCGACGAGGCCGGCGCTATTTCCGACAAGGTTAATGAGCGCCAACCCGGCAGCAACGGCTGAACCACTCAGGAAACCAAGCGGTATTGTCCAAAAGATGCCTTGCGCTGCGCCAATCCCGCACCCTGCAATCAGAAGACCGAGCATGTTGTATGGTGCCGGTGCTCCTGCGCCGATGACCAGGCCGACAGCGGCGGCGAACATTCCTCCGCCCACGTGCCATAGTCGCTCCTGGTGCCGGTCTGAGTGCCGGGCATTGAAGTACATACCCAAGCCCATCGCCACCCACGGAATCGCACTGAGGACGCTGACGCCAAAGTCCGTTTGCTTCGAAACCTGTTTGAGGACAAGCGGCAGCCAGTAGAGCATCCCGGTGAAGCCGAGAATAAGCGAGAACAGTGCGCCAGCGGCGGCCCAAACGCGTGGGCTGAAGAACACCGAACGCAGTGACTCGATGCCGCCTGCGGACCGAACAGAACTGTGTTCACGTTCGATTTCCGCGGTCAACCAGCCTCGTTCGTCGTCGGTGAGCCATCGCGCGGCCGCAGGACTATCAGAAATATAGAAAAGGGATACAACGCCAAGCAAGATGGTCGGCAACCCTTCAAGAAGGAACATCCACTGCCAACCGGCAAGTCCCGCCCCGGAAAATGAGAGGAACCAGCCTGACAGGGGTGCGCCGATAACTACAGACACAGGCGCGGCGAGGAACGTGCTGGAGATGGCCGTACCACGGTAGCGCTTCGGAAACCAGTTGTTCAGGTAGTAGATGATGGCCGTACCGAAACCGGCTTCCGCTGCGCCGAGAACGAAGCGCAAGACGAAGAACATCTCTTTGCTGTTTGTGAACGCTAACCCTGCGGACGGCAGACCCCAGAGAACAAGGGAGCCCCCGAGCCATACCTTGATACCGAGCTTCCGGATAAGCATGGCGCTCGGCAGCTGGAGGGCGAGATAACTCACGTAAAAGAGACTGACGCCCATGCCATAGGTCTTCGCATCAAAGCCCAGGTGGTTGTTCATCTGGAGCGCTGCGAAGCTGATGTTCACACGGTCGAGGGCGAAAAGCATGTACAGCACGAACACAAAGTAGATGATGCGAAGTCTCAGTTTGCGTAACGTAGATGCTTCGAGTGTCATTCCTGTCTCCTGTCCAACTAGCATTCAGACCGAGGCCGTCTTTCCAATGGCCCGCAAAATATCCGCCTAACAAAATCAGAACCGCGTTCTCAAGCCGACGCGAACGGCCGTCTGATTTCCGGAAGACGATGGCCCCAGCATCCCAATGATGTACGCATTGGCCAGGCCGTCGCCACTTGCGTGTTGATAGAGGACGCTCGCGTACACGCCCGTACGGGGTGAAATTGAATAGTCGAGCGTGGCGCCGACCTGATGAGCCTTGTTCTCGTCGAGCACCTTGTTTCCCTGCATAAACTGATATTCGACGTGAAGATTCAACGCCGCGCCAATGGGAAACAACGCGCCGATTTCGTATACATCGATACGAGCGCCGTTGTCAGTGTTTGCCGTGTTGGTGTAAAGCGCGTCCACGAAATTCTTTCCGATGGCGTATCGACCACCGAAGCCGTAGTTCCGAATACCCTTGCTGCCATTCGCGATGGTCGGGTACTTCTGGTAGGTGTAAGCGGCGTCGAGCGCGAGCGGACCGTTCGCGTAATCGATGCCGAAGCTCTGCGAACTGTTCAGACCGAACGACCCCGGTTGACCGCCAAAGCCATACATGGCACCGGCTGTCAGGCCGTTGATGACCGGACTTTGATACAGCACCGAGTTGTTCATCCGAACAGTTCCTGCGGTTCGGTCAAAGTCAAACATCCCAAACGGCCCTGGAGCATTCAGCTTCGAGAACGGACCCGCTTGCGTCATGAAAGGCGACACGTAGAGAATCATCGGCCCCCAACGCCGCGACGCAAGCGAAGTGAGCATGAAGTCATACTGGTTGCCCGCGGTGACCGTACCCCAATTGTCGTTCTGGATTCCGACCCACGCCTGGTGCGCGAAGATGCCACCGCCATTCATGGAACCCGTTCCCAGGTTGTAGTAGCCCTCAAGTTTGAAAAGCGCTTTCGTCCCGCCTCCCAGGTCTTCAACGCCCTTCAAGCCCCATGGGTCTGGATTGTTCACGCCCGACTGGAAGAACGTATTGCTATGGCCGCCCTGGTTCGACGTGTAGGTGATGCCGGCATCAATCGCTCCGTACAGCGTCACGCTGCTCTGCGCATGAGCAGCGCCGCCAGTCAACGCACAAGCCAGGAACGCCATCGCTTTCTTTCTCATTGAGTGTCTCCACAAGCTGTTTTTCTAGTCATCCAAACGGAAATCCGCGAAGCTCCCGGGCCGATACGTAGCCGCTGAGAACCTCGGCAATCGCTGCAAATAAATTCGTTAACATTCTTAACGATTGCTATACTAGGACCAACGGCAGGTGCTTAGCTAATGTCGAAACTGGATGACGAGAATCCGTTTTTGACATATCCGGGAAGCCCCTGACGCAGTAGCCGCGTGGTGGAGCGCGACGGACGCGCTCAGCTGATTGCGAAACGAACACTGACTGGAGGGTGGCGCGAACGGCTGCCATCCACGGTACGCTCAGACTCGGAGGGATGTCGTGCAAGAAGGGAAGACAGAATCGGAATTCAATCCTCTTTACGAAGAGACGTTTGACAACTCGCACGCGTACTACACGGAGATGCGTGCCAAGTGCCCAGTGGCGCATAGCAACGAGTTCGGTGGCTTTTGGGCGTTGTTCAAATACGACGATGTCATCCGTCTTCAGGAGGACACTGAGTCGTTCAGTACGGCCGAGCAGAACATCGTCCCACGCGTAACGCGCAAGGACGGACCTCGACCGCCTCTCCACTTCGACCCGCCGGAACACAGCACCTTCCGAGACCCTATCAATCGCATTTTTCGAAAGTCGCGTATCGACAAGCTGGAGTCTTCGCTCCAAAGCTACGCACAAGAGTTGCTGGTTCCCTTGGTTGAGCGAGGACATGCAGATTTCACCAAGGACTTCGCTGAATATTTTGCAGCGCATGCTTTCGGCGAGATATTGTCTCTGCCGCTTGAGATGATGCTGCGCGCACGGGCGGTGGGCGTGCGCTACTATCGCGCGACGACGTCGATGAATCAGGACGAGATGATTCAGGCGAGCACCGACCTTTACGCTATCGCGCGCGAAATCGTCGACGCTCGGAAGCACGCCTTGTTGAACCCAGATGAAGACTTGGTTTCCGCGCTTTTACTCGCTGGCGAGCGAGGCACGGCCATTCCTGAGCAACTCGTTGTCGCCAGCATTCGACAGTTCTTGTCGGCAGCTCAAGCTGCTCCCGGCGCAGTTCTCGGCAGCATTGCCGTCCACTTGGCGCGCGACCAGGAACTCCAAACAAACCTGCGGACTAATCCAGAGTTACTTCCGCGCGCCATTGAAGAGTTTCTTCGGATGTATGCGCCGTACCGGGTATTTGCTCGAACCGCAAAGCAGGACGTCGAAATCGGTGGGCGCCGCATAAAGGCAGGCGAAGCGATAACGATGATTTTTCCATCTGCGAATCGTGACGAGGACGTGTTCCCAAACCCACACGAGTTCGACATGTTCCGACAGCCGAATCGTCACATCGCCTTCGGCCGCGGAGCACATCAATGTCCTGCGTCGTCGCTCGCGCGCCTTGAACTGAGAATCGGCATTGGAGCCTTGCTGCGTATGACCGATGGTTTTGACCTCGGCGGCGAAGTCAAGATGACTGACTGGGTCGAGTTCGGACCCTCGTCGACTCCGCTGCGGCTTACGTCAAAAGCCTAATCAGAGAAAGAGGAGCCCGTGCATGCACGGCTCGCTTGATTAGTCAGCATCTGGCGCTGCTACGTCGCCCGGCATGCTGCGCGTCTCGAATCCACCAATGATTTTGTCGAAGAGCTGGTTGAGCGCGCGCCTTTCTCCGTCTGAGAGCGGAGAAAGAATGAGCTCGTTATGCTGGTCGATGCGTTCGCGAAGCTTCTCCCACAGCTTCTCGCCCTTTTTCGTCAAGCGCAGAGTGTTAATGCGTCGGTCCTCCGCAGACTCTTTGCGGACGAGCAGCCCTTGCTCGGACATTCCGCGAAGAATCACAGCGAGTTGCGACTTCTTCAGCAACAGCGAGTCGCAAAGCTTTGTTTGCGTAATTCCGGGGTTAAGCGCGAGAATTGCTACCACGCTCGCGTCGCCGGGGAGGATGCCCACTTCATCGAAGATTCGTTGACTCTCACGTCGCACGAAGCCGCGAAGCAAACGAATTGAGAAAGGAAAATTGGACCGGAGAAAGCCGTAGTTCACCTGCCGCTCAGCTTCCGACGCCACTCTTGTTTCAGAGGACGCCCGCGTTGCACTCGTACCGCTCATGTCGCTCCTTTTCATGCGGTCGACTGGCGCCGACCGTCAACTGCCTCTCGTAGCTGAATATATCAGAGAGCAGCTGTCAGAGAAGAGCTAGCAACGCATAAGACTCAGAAAAGTCCAGCAATTCCGCCGCCCATGTGGGGTTTAAGGCAGGCATATGCGAAATCGTGGAAAGGTGTAGCTATTCCATGAACACGTCCTTTCCGGCAAACCAACCCGCTCAGTCCATCCAGTTCGAGACGACGGCCAGACACGAGGTCGTGGTGCATCGATGCAACCATGTCATCGTCGTGGTCGCGGCCTTCGCAGCAGCACAACCAGGAGATGAAGATACGACCAGGATACTTACGTTCTGGTCGAGGACCTCTCGCACCAACGCGGGCATCCGCGCCATGTCTCCGTCAGCCGTTCGGAACACGACGTCAAGCTTGCCGCCGTTCGAGTAGCCCGCCTCGGCTAGGGTGTCGAAAAACGCCTGATTTGTGACGGCCATCTTCTGGAATCCGCCCGCACCAGCCACGAAGCCGATGCGAGCCGGTGCTGAGCTTGCCGCCGGTTTGGTGCTTGAACAGGACAATAGACCGATGATTGTTGCGACCAGGACCGCGCATGTAATAAATGATTTCACGATAGGACCGCTATGCGAAGTTTGTCGGGGGACTACAGTCAGGGCTGAAGCCGCCGGCAATCGAGACAGCGAAATAAGCATCGCGCTCGACTGCCATAGCGACTTATTGCGACTTAGAACTTATGTCTGATGCCCGCGCGGACCGTCGTCTGGCGGTCGCTAGTGGAAGGCGTCAGGTTGTTAATCGCCGCAACTGCGGTGGCACCCGTTGAATCGGTGCCGGAGGCCTTTTGATAGACGCCGATTACATAGACGTCCGTTCGCTTCGACAGGAAGTAGTCGACCCCGAGGGCGCCTTGGTAATACTTTGCTCCTCCAGTCGAGCTCGTAGCGGTGGAAACACTGCCACCCTTCGTGTAATCGAATGCAGCTCCCAGCACCAACGCCGGCGTGGCCTGGTACTTGAAGCTCACTTCCGCATTGTTAAACGTTGCGTTCCCGGTGTACCCGCGAGGATTCGGGCCTGACGTGACTGTGTCGCCTAAGCTTTTAAACTGCACGTTAGAGTAGGTTGCGCCGATTGTTGCGGCACCGAACGTGTACGCCCCGCCAGCGCCGATGACTTGATAGGTGTGCGCGGACGCGTAGCCACTGTAGACGGGCGACGAGATGAAGTTCGCATTCGCCGCAGGCGCAGTACTTGCCCCATTGTCGCCAAAGAAGCCCACGTTCGGGTTCCGCGCGTTCAAGTAAGCTGCGCCGAGGACGAGCGGGCCACGCGTGTATCCTGCCCCAACGGACCACACTTGATTCCGCGTCGTCTCTCCTGCAATGCCGCCAAGGCTGTACACGCCGCCGAATCGGAGGCCGCTGTAGTCCGCGCTGGTGAATTTGATAGCGTTATTGACGCGGTAGGCATTGTTGAAGTTGTCGAGGTCGCCAGGGTGCGCGGCGATGTACCCGCCCCACTGCGTTCCAACTTCGAGCGGACCGACATAATCCACGACGGAATCGTACTGACGGCCAAGGGTCATCGTGCCATAGGGGCTCGAGAGACCGACATATGCCTGACGCCCGAACATCAATCCCTGAGTGCTTCCGCGATTCTTCTGGCCGAGCGAGCCGTTGTTGACGTCAAAGCCGTTCTCGAGCACGAAAATCGCCTTCAGTCCACCACCCAGGTCTTCCGCCCCACGCAAGCCCCACCGGCTACCTTGCATGACGCCGCTTGAGAGGTTGTATAGGCTTTTACCGCCAGAATTGGACGTCCAGTTAAATCCCTCATCGATAATGCCGTACAGCGTGACGCTGCTCTGAGCATGAGCGCAAGTGGTGAACGCGGCAAGGCAACCCGCGGCAAAGACGGTCTTCTTCATGACTTAGAGTCTCCAAAATACTTCTTATAGTTAGTCCAGCCTTCAAAAGGGTCTGGATGTGATTTCAAACACTATCGGTCTAGTCGACGTGGAATCTACTTGACCGAGACTTCCAATGACCTAACGCAAATGAGCCCACGACTGCATCGGGCAGCCGTGGTGATGGAAGGGGCCAGAGGAACCAAAGGTTTCGAAATGCGGAGTCGGCGACCAGGTCTTCTGCGAGAACACCGGGCTTGGAACGCCGATATCAGTTCGCGAAGAAGTCGGACACCATGCGGTTGAATTTATCCGCGTGTTCCCACTGCGCCCAGTGCCCGCAGCGGCTGAACACATGCAGGTCGGCGTTCGGCAGGCCCCAAACCAGACGCAGACCTACGTCCAGCGGAACGAATCGGTCGTCGCGGCCCCAAATCACCAGCGTCGGCGCTTTGATTTCGGAGAGACGATGGCCCACGTCCGGGAACTGCTTCGGATTCGCATCGAGGCTCTTCGCGAAGTTTTCGAGGTGTTCCTTGCGCGAAAGCATGTTGTCCAGGCGGGTTTTGAACAGGTCCTCGGTAAGGTTGCTCGTGTCGAACACGAACACATTCATCATGCGCTTCAGATTTTCGATGGTCGGCTCACGATAAAGCCCGTTCAGCAGCTTGATGCCTTCTGTCGGCATCGGCACAAACTGGCTCGGGCCGCCGGTGCCGCCACCCATCAAGACGAGCTTGCCAACGCGGCTCGGGTTTGCCAAAGCAAACGCGACGGCGCTGTGTCCGCCCATCGAGTTGCCGATGATATGGACCGGGCTCTGGATGTCGAGCACGTCGAGCAGGCCTTTTAGTGCCTTGGCGTTCAGCTCGGAGCGCGAGCCTTTGCTCACAATCGGGTCGCTCTTGCTCCAGCCCGGGCAGTCCATCAGGATGACACGATAGCCTTCTCCAACCAGCGGCTCAAGATTGCGGTTGAAGTTCGCCCAGCCGCTCGCGCCGGGGCCTGACCCGTGCAGCATCACCACGGTCTGGGGACCTTTGCCCATGTCGTTGTAGTGAATCTGAAGGTCGAGGTCACCCTCCTTGATTCGGGTGAACTTGCTCGTACCTGCTTCGGTCAATTCGGTTTGCGTGCTCATTCTCGTTTCCTCTGCATTACAGGATTTGTGGAGTCGGGAACGTGAAGCGCCAGCTTGCGCGTCACAATCTCGAGTTGAAGACTTACGCTTTGCCCAGAACCGTCTCGAGAGCAGTGCGCAGCAACTGCGACGCTTCAGCGTTATCGAAGACGTTCCCGCTTTGACGCCAGGCAACATATCCGTCCGGACGCACCAGCAGCGCTCCAGCTTCCTCGATATCGCGCTGACGCTGCCAATCGCAGTACGGGTCCTGGTAGCGTTCAGAGCCGACGACGACGGTCTTGAGGAAGGGAAGGTCCAACTTCGCAACAGCGTCAGCCCATGCCGTGCCGCCAAGGCCAGTCACAAGGGTGAACTTTCCTTTGCCCACGACATCGAGGGTCGAGATACGGTCGCCAGCCTTATTCACCAGCCATGCATGCGGCAACTTCGCGCCCGGGCGCGTCGTCGGCTGCAGATAAAGCTCGGGGTCTCGCGCCCACGCCTCCGGTGCTGACCCATCGTCGACAACGGCGCTCGACGAATACCGTTGGTTCATCTCGACTCCTTGAGCGTTGAATTCTTTGTTCTTCAATTCGAGCGCCTCCTGTGCGGCAGCGCGCGCTTTCATGCCCTCAGGACCAGGGTCTTTGAATCGGGCGATACCCGCAGCGACCGGGTTCTCTGCTCCTTCGACGCTGAATACTGCTTTGATGGGGGCGTAGTCCTTCCGGGACTGATTGGCTCGGAGCACAATTTGCTTTCCGACCGGTGTTCGCTCATCCGAGTAGGTCTCAAGCAACTGCGGAGTGGCGTAGCCGTTCAAAACATAGGCCAACTTCCACGCCAAGTTGAAGGCGTCTTGCACGCAGGTGTTCAGGCCAAGGCCGCTTGAGGGCGGATGCCGGTGGGTAGCATCGCCGCCGCAAAATGCGCGGCCACGCGAATAGGAAGTGGCATATGCTTGATTGACGTACCAGACCGACTTTCGAACAATTTCGACTTCCACGTCAGGGTCACCGACGAGGACTCGAATCTTTTCGAGGACAGTTTCCTCGCTCAAATCCGGGTCGCCCTTCGAAATATCGAACCCCCAACCAGCAATCCATTGCGTCCAGGGCTTGACCGCGCGCAGGAGCCCCAGACCGATTTCGCCGAAGCTGGCGTGCGGGCTGACAATCCAGTGAAGAATGCTCGGGCGATGCTTCACATACTGCGAGAGGTCTGCATTGAAGATGACGTACGCCGTGCCGGCACGCGCCATCTCGCCTTCAACTTTCAGGTCCAGCTCTTCTAGCACCCTAGAGCGCGCACCGTCGGCACCGACCAGATACTTCGCCCGCATCGAGTATTGGCGACCAGTGAGCCGGTCCTCGAGCTGCACGGTTACACCGTCAGAGTCTTGGGTGTGACTCAGGTACTCGGTGTTTGACGAGAACACTGCGCCTCGCTTTGCAGCATTGTTAAGCAGGATAGGCTCCATGTTCGGCTGGGTGATGTCGACCAGCGGACACGGACTACCTTTAACGTAGTCACCGTGACGCTCCTCTCCGGTTCCCCAAGCGCGGTGGCGGATGAGTTCCTCGCCTGCCAGCGACGTGGTAAAGAGGCTGTCGCCCATTTGGTCCCATGGCGTCGAATTGCGAGATACGTCCTCTTCAATGCCAAGGTCGCGGTAGACCTCCATCGTGCGCTGGTTGGTGATATGAGCGCGGGGGGTATCAGCCAGCCAGTTCCAGCGGGAAATGATGTGCGAGCGGATGCCGTAGGTCGCTAAAGCTAAAGCGGTCGTCGCGCCCATCGGGCCAGAGCCAACGACGACAACGTCGGTATCGAAATCAGTGGAGGTGTCCATAGTCTCTTCCTGTCCTAAAAGTTCTTTAACCGGCATCCATGGCCACTTGCCACTGGTTGCACGCACGCTTACAGAGCGGATGTGCCGTCTTCAGCTTTAGTCGAAGTTGAATTGCGCTGCCGTTCTTCGGCAACGTCGTGACATCAGGCCTGTTCAAGCCCATCAAGGTGTTTGTCTCGCACTCGCACAGCGCGCTCAGGGAAGGCGAAGGCAATGCAGAGAGCACCGATTGCGGACAAGACAGCGATGGCAATCACGCCTCCGTAGAGACTTCCCGTCACGGTCTTGATGTAGCCGAGCAAAGGAGGGCTCGCGAAGGCGCCGATGTTTCCGAGAGTGCTGATGAACGCCAACGCTACGGGTGCTGCCTTCTGGCTGAGATATCCCGGAGGAATGGACCAAATCAGTGGGCCGCTCGCGCCGGTCGCGAAGCTCGTTACGGCGAAAGCCGTCAGCATCAGAACGAGATTCTGAGTTGACATCGCTGCAATCAGTCCGAGGGAAATCAAGCAGAAGCAGAGTGCAAGGTGCCAGCGGCGCTCCTTCAGCTTGTCGGAACTCCAGCTGAGTACGACGGCGCCAACGAAACCCATGCCAAGCGGAATCGCCGTGAGCAAACCGATGTTGACCATCGATGCGACGCCACTCTCCTTGACAATCGTCGGGAGCCAGAAGAACAGCAGATAGTTGCTGCAGATAGCAGTAAAGAAAAGGAAAGCGACCAGATAGTTGAGTGGGTTTGCCAGAATCTGACGGACAAGACCTGCCGAATGGTCGGCCTGCACCGACACTTCCGATGCCAGGTCAGACTTGACCGCCGCTTTCTCTTCGTCGCTGAGCCACTCGGCGTCGTCCGGCCGGTCGCGCAGAACAATGAAAGTGATGACGCCCAGAACGCATGCCGGCAGACCTTCAACAATGAATACCCATTTCCAGCCGGCGAGACCCAAGAAACCGTTCAGTCCAGAGAGAATCCAGCCTGTAATCGGCGCAGCAATGGCGCCTGCAGCAGCGTTCGCGACGAAGATGACCGCTGTAACGCGTGCACGCATGGCCGCCGGAAACCAGTACGTGAGGTACAGGACGATGCCGGGCAGGAATCCAGCTTCAAACGCACCGACCAACAACCGCAGCGTGATGAGATGCCCGACGCTCGAGATAAAAGCCGTTGCGGCGGTCGCCAGTCCCCATAGGAACATGATGCGAACAAAGGTCTTGCGCGCGCCCCACTTGGCCAGGAACAGATTGCTCGGAATTTCGCAGAGTGCGTAGGTGATGAAGAACGCTCCCGCCGCGATGCCGTACCAAGTGGCATTGATGTGCAGGGCTTCACTCATCTGCAGCTTCGTAAACCCGATGTTGATGCGGTCGATGAACGCGACTCCGTAGCAAACAAAAAGCAACGGAATGATGTGCCACCAGATTTTTCGGTAGGCCCTGCGCTTCACGCCATCGGGCTCGTACTTGGGACTCAGTGTGCTGCTCATGTCTTCCTCCAAACAGGTATCTTTAGTTCTTGTTGTCCTTATCCTTGCGCCTGGCCTCACTAGGCCAGGCGTTCCTTTCAGTGCATGACCTCTCAGGCGGCGGCTTCTTGCTTTTGGCGCACGAGGTCAAGTGCAACGTCGACAATCATGTCTTCTTGACCGCCAACCATCTTTCGCCTGCCGAGCTCAATCAGGATGGTGCGAGTATCGAGGCCGTATTCTTTGGCGGCCGCTTCGGCGTGGCGGAGGAAGCTCGAGTACACACCGGCATAGCCCAAGCTGAGGGTTTCGCGGTCCACACGAACCGGGCGGTCCTGAAGCGGACGCACCAGTTCCTCGGCGGCATCCATGAGGCCATAGAGGTCCGTGCCGTGATTCCAGCCATGGGCGTCGGCTGCCGCAATGAACACTTCCAGCGGAGCGTTGCCGGCGCCCGCACCCATGCCCGTCAGGCTCGCGTCGACGCGAATCGCTCCGTTCTGGACGGCAACGATAGAGTTGGCGACGCCGAGCGACAGGTTGTGGTGTGCGTGGATGCCACGCTGGGTCTCGGGCTTCAGCACCTTGTCGTACGCCTGGAAGCGAGCGACCGTGTCGTCCATGGTCATTGCGCCGCCCGAGTCCGTGACATAGACGCAATGGGCGCCATACGACTCCATCAGCTTCGCCTGCTCTGCCAGCTTTTCCGGAGCCACCATGTGGGACATCATGAGGAATCCGGAGACGTCCATGCCCAAGGAGCGCGCGTATTCGATGTGCTGCCTCGACACGTCCGCTTCAGTGCAGTGCGTCGCGACCCGGACCGAACGAACGCCGATTTCGTATGCGTGCTTCAAGTCATGCGCGGTGCCGATTCCGGGAATCAGCAGAGTCGTGAGCTTGGCGTGCGTGATGACTTCCGCGACCGCCTCAATCCATGCCCAATCCGTGTTGGAACCAAAGCCGTAGTTGAAGCTGGAACCTGAGAGCCCATCGCCATGCGCAACCTCGATTGCGTCGACTTTTGCCAAGTCCAGAGCCTTCGCGATTGTGCGAATTTGGTCCAGGCTGTATTGATGGCGGATGGCATGCATGCCATCGCGCAACGTCACGTCCTGGATATACAGCTTTGTATTGGTATCGTTGCTCACAGCGCCTCCGCTTTGCTGTTTTCATGCGTCTGACGGCGCACGATGCGCTCTGCGGTCGACATTGCCGCAGAGGTCATGATGTCGAGATTGCCCGCGTAAGCCGGCAGGTAATGGGCAGCGCCTTCGACTTCGAGGAACACGGTGACTTTCATGCCGATGAAGGTCTGGTCCATCTCGGGAATGAAAAGCGGGTTGTCCTTCGTGTAACGGTGGAATTGAACGCGCTGCTTCAGGCGATAACCCGGCACGTATGCGCGCACCTTTTCGACCGTGGCTTGAATTGACGCTTCAATCGTGTCTTCGTCCGCGCCTTCGCACAGACAATAGACGGTGTCGCGCATGATGAGCGGCGGCTCGGCAGGATTCAGGACGATGACTGCCTTACCGCGCTTCGCACCACCCACGCGCTCGATTGCCTGCGAGGTCGTTTCGGTGAATTCATCGATGTTCGCGCGCGTGCCCGGGCCCGCTGAGCGCGAAGAAATGGAAGCGACGATTTCCGCGTAGTGAAGCGTCGCGACGGCGCTGACTGCGGCAACGATAGGAATTGTTGCCTGGCCGCCGCACGTCACCATGTTGACATTAGGCGCGTCGAGATTGGCCTCACCGTTCACGCACGGCACCGTGTAGGGGCCGATGGCAGCAGGCGTCAAATCGATAACGCGCTTGCCGTGTGCTTGCAAGATTGCGTCGTGCTTTTTGTGGGCGCCAGCGGAGGTCGCGTCGAATACGACCTGAATCTCACTGAAGTTTGGCATCTTCACGAGGCCGTCGATGCCCTCAGCGGTAGTTGGAACCCCCATGCGCGCAGCGCGCTTCAGGCCGTCCGACTCCGGGTCAATGCCGACGAAAGCGCCCATTTCGAGCACATCGGAAAGGCGAAGAACTTTAATCATCAAATCGGTGCCGATGTTGCCGGAACCGATGATGGCTACTTTGGTTTTTGACATGAGCAAACCTCGTTAAACGAATTTCGCCGTGACTTGGCCGAGTCCCGACATCTGGGCGACAAAGGTGTCGCCGGCGGTAACTGGAACCATGGGTCCCAGGGCGCCGGTAAGCACGACATCACCGGCTTTCAGCGGGCGGCCACGGCGAGCGACTTCGCCCGCGAGCCACACTGCTGCATTGAGAGGGTGGCCGAGGCATGCAGCGCCACTGCCGGTCGAGACGATATTCGGACCAGTGCTTGAACCGTCATCCGCGCGCTCGCGCGTCATCGTCATTTGGAGACCACGAAGGTCCAGGCTTTCGATTCGACGCGCAGGCCCTCCGAGCACATACATCCCGGATGAGGCGTTGTCCGCGACAGTGTCAAAGATGCGGATGTCCCATTTCGAAACGCGGCTGCCGACAATCTCGAGAGCCGGAACGACATACTGCGTGGCGCGAATAAGGTCAGCCACTGTCGGCGATTCCAGATTGAGGTCTTCGTCCAAAATGAGGGCAATCTCTGCCTCCACCTTCGGCTGGTGAAGCCGACTGACTTCAATCGGCTCGCCTTCGCCGGCCGCCATGTCGGCAAACAGCATGCCGAAATCCGGTTGGTCGACGCCGAGTTGCGCTTGAACAACCTTCGACGTCAGGCCGATTTTTCGTCCGACGAGGCGACGCCCCTGAGACTCGTAGAAACGCGTGTTCGCGTTCTGGATGGCGTAGGCGGTATCGACGTCGTTGTTTGCGACACGGTCACGCAGCGGTGCAATGGTCTCACCAGTTTCGAAGCATCGGCGGAGTTCCGCCGCAAGAGCTTCTACGTCCGCAGCACCAGCGACGGGCTGCTCAAGAGTTGCGTCAGACATGATGTTCCTTCGTGAAATTCGCTACGACTCAGGACACTGCGTCCACCTCAAGCGGGTGGTATGCCCCGCGCCAATGAAGTAACGGTGACTTATTCGACACTCGTGCGTTGAGCACGCGACCAATAAAAATCGTGTGGTCGCCGGCTTCGACTTGCCGCTCCAAACTGCACTCAATCCAGCCGAGGCAGCCAGACACGAGAGGCAGGCGCTCGACACCTTCGTAGGACTCGACAAGCGCGAAGCGGTCAACAGGCCGACAAAACGTACGCGAGACTTCTTCTTGGTCTGACGCCAGAATGTTCACCGCGAAGTGACTGGCCTGACTGAAGATGGGATACGAAAACGAACGAGTCGTCAGGCTCCATTGAATGAGCGGCGGGTCAAGCGACAACGACGAAAACGAACTGACCGTTGCGCCGTAGGGCCTTCCATCCACGTCTCGCGTCGACATCACGGTAATGCCCGTCGCAAAGTGCCCGAGCGCGCGGCGGAACGCAGTGCCATCCGCCTCCGTGAGACTCAGCACGCCCGCCTGATTGCTGGATTCCGACATGGTTTTCTCCTGTATCGCGCCGGCGTGTGCCGGCCGATTCGAAGTCAGTTCACTTCGACTTCAAGCTCAGCGCTTGATGGCGCCTGTTCATCGAACGTCTCAGCGGGGTCGCCTGCCAGTGCGAGAGCTTTGTCGACGAGGCGCTGCATGTCAGAATCACGGCTACCCGCGAAGTAGTTCATTGCGAGATTGCGGACCGGGTCGCCGGCGTAGTAGCGCTCGTACTGCACCAGACGTTGACCAAACGCTTCGCCGGCCAGGTCCCAGGCAAGTTTGAAGAGCTTCACACGCTCGACCGACGGCATGCCGCCGGCGCCTTGGTAATACAGCGCCATGTCATCAGCGAGTTCGGGTGCGCGGAAGTCGGCACCGCTCGGCATCAGCATGAAGCCACCAGCACCGATGGTCTGAAGCACCTCGACGACTCGCGGGTACGCGAACGGCAGCATCGTGCGAATGGCTTGCAGCGGCGCCAGCGAAGGACGCACCGTGCCAACGTCGGACGGCTCCGCTTCATATTCCGAGCGCACGAGCGCACTCTTCACCTGCTCGACGTAGCCGAGCAACTCGCCTAGCATCTGTTGCACGTGCAAGAACTGGTCGGCTTTGATGGACTTCGCAACTGCGATAGCGAGACCCACCGAGAACTGCATCTTGACGAGGGCACGCGTATTCGTCTGATGCGCAGTGTGGTTGCGCAGTGCCGTGTGCGAGTAGAGCTGATTCGATAACTCGACCTGGCGATAGCAGAAGACACGTTCCCAAGGGACAAACACGTTGTCGAAAATGAGAAGAGAGTCGTTCTCTTCAAATCGCGTAGACAGCGGGTGGTCGTAACTATCGTGGTGCTCGACGTAGTACGGGTCTCGAGCAATCTGGCGCAACCCCTTGATGTCCGTCGGAACGGCGAAGATGAGTGCGTGGTCTTCATCGCCTGCCTTGAACTGCGGCAGGTTGTACATAATCATCTCGTCCGATACGGGGCCGAGCGTCGCAATCATGCGCGCGCCGCTCACGTAGATACCGTCCTCGGCTTCCTTCACTACGCGTAGGTGCATGCTGGCCTGCTCGGAGGATTGCTTCGAGCGGTCGTTTTGCGGCGTAATCAGCGCGTGGCTCAAAAACAGGTCGTTGTCGCGAATGTACTCGTAATACTTCACGATGTTTTCGCCGAACTGCTCGCCGCCCTTCGCAAAATCCTTATGTGCTTCCCAGAACGCCAACAGCGTGACGTTCATGAAGTCCGGCGAGCGACCCATCAGGCCGAAGTTGGTCTCTGCCCAGAGGCGGTAAGCCTCGCGGCGTTTGCGCAGGTCGTCCGCAGACCTCGCGGGCATGAACGCCAAACCTGCGCGCTCTCCCGTTTCCGGGACGACATAGGTCACCTTGTCTTGCAGTTCCGGGTCGTGCTGGGTGTCGTAGAGCGCCGCAAGTTGCTCAACTGCTCCCTTGAACGCTGGGTGCGTCGTGACGTCAGTGACGCGCTCTCCACGAACCCAGACGTCACGCGGACTGTTCTTCAATCCGTCGATGAACTGCTGACCTGTACGAATGCCCATGTCGTAATCTCCTGAATATGTGCTCGCGCTATGCGCGGTCTGCTTTCGGTTCTGCGAACATCATTGCCATGCCCGCAATCCATCCCTGGATGGCCTCGTAATAAACGAGGTCAGCCTGATATTTGCCCTGCGTAGAGAGCGCGGCAAAAGCCGCAACCCATGCGAGAACCTCGGGACCGCCACGCCCAGCTTTTGCTCGGACGTCTTTCATGGCAATTGCGTCGAACGCCTCGAGGTCTCCGCTCTGGAGCTTCTCGATGAATGCGGCGTCCCAGTCGGGGTCGACAGGCAGTATCTCGGGCGTGCCATTCACGGCACGGGCCCCCGCTGCCAACACACGCTCAACCCGAGCACGCTGGACTTCCTCGGACGGATATCGACCGCTGATAAGGCGCTCTTTGACCTCGTCGGGTGCAGTGAGGATGCTTGGCGTGGGTGGGTCATGGGAGAGGCCACCAGACGCTGAAATCAAAACCCGCTTGCCGGATGCCGCAGCCCAGCGGCCGACTGCCTCGCCGAGCAAACGCGCCCGCTTAAACGTAGGCAACGGAGGCGCGGCGCTGTTAATGAAAATCGGAATCGTCGGGAAGCGGCTGAAATTCCCAAACATGCGTTCCCAGATTTGCACAAAGCCGTGGTCGACTTCCATGCGATAGGAAACCGCGACGTCCACACCCTCATGGAGGAGCATCTCGCTCAACTGAAGCGCGTCGTCGGAAACAACGGGAAGTGGACCCGTCGATGTGTCCCAGTCGCCGAGGGAAGTCGCGTTAATACCAACGCAGAAGCTGGGCATGACTTCATAGAAGAAGCCGTTGAAATGGTCTGGAGCAAACTGAATGAGAAGGTCCGGCGCGAAGTCTTCCGCCCGCTTCGCGAGGGATTCGAAACCCTGTTTAACGCTGGAGCGAACTTCGTCGTCAGCGATTCCGTCCTTCATCAACGGAGTGTGAGATGCACACAGCACAGCCAATGTCACGGCTCGTCTCCTTGTTCATGTCTGTAACCAAGCCAACTCGATGGTTGGCTGTTCGAGCGCTTGTCTGATGTCGCGGTGCGCTCGAAGACGTTGAACAAATAGTAGCGAGACGACTGTTATCCGAATAATGCGACTTTTCTATAAGGTCCATCCGAAAATCGGTTATCCGCGTTTTCCTTATTTTTCGGCAAATATCTGCTTATATTCAGATAGTTACGTTGAGCACCTTTCGGTAATTCACCCCAATCTATTGATTCGGGCAAACCCCTATTCGGGGGCCAGCGGGGCTCGGACCTATAATCGTTTGGTGGATAACATGGCCCAAGGTTGGTCATAATGGGCCTAACGGAGACAAACGTGGACTCGCGTCTGATTGAGTATTTCTTGCGAGTTGCCGAGCTTGGAAGCATCAACAAAGCGGCGACGGACCTCAGGCTTTCCCAGCCAGCGCTATCGCGACACATTGCACTTCTCGAGCACCAGGTCCGAGCCAAGCTGTTTACTCGAACACAAGGCGGGGTGCTGCTCACGGAAGCAGGAACGTTACTGCTTGAACGCGCTCGCCCGATACTTCGCCAATTGACCAAGCTCGTCGAACAGGTTGGCGACCGCGCCGCAGGACAGCTTTCAATTGGTGTCGCACCGTCATGGCGGTATCTTTTCACCTCGAAGTTCATACCCCGTTTAGTCGCCGAGTATCCTGGTGTTTCCCTGCGCGTGCATGAAGGCGCAAGTCACGAACTGCGGGAAGTGATGCACTCTGGCATGCTGGACCTCGCAATCGTGCCGTTCGAGGGGTCACCGCCGCAGGGATATGCCCACACGCCGCTCATTCGTGAGCCGCTCATACTCGTCGGGAAAAAGGCAGATGAGCTGCAGCCGGACAAGCCCGTCGCCTTGTCGAAGCTGGACAATCTCCAGCTAGCCCTGCCTGGAAGGCCGAACGTCATCCGCACAACGATTGAGAATTCGATGTCGCGTCGAGGCTTCGAATTCAAGACGCTCTTCGAAATCGATGCGATGCACCTGTCGATGGAACTTGCGCGCCAGGGAGTGGCCGATACGATTACTCCATGTTGTGCGGTCAGCGGCAACCCCTACTGGGAAGAGTCGCTTTCCTGGAGTCCCATTCGTGGGGCATTCATGACTTGGGCTCTGTGCGAGAACACAGCACGGTCGCACTCACAAGCGGTCCGTGAAGGCCAGCGGCTGGTGCTTCAGGTCGTCAACGAAATCGTGGAAAGTGGTATCTGGCTTGGCGCGGAAAGACTCAAGAAGACAGCGGAGGCGCCTGCCATCGAGCTTTACGAAGAAACGTAAGAGCGAGGGTCTAGTACCCAACGATTACAGGCTGGCCGATGTTTCAGGGAATCGACCAGCCGCGAAAAAGTTAGAACAAAGTGCGCATACCCAATCGAAGTACGGTTTGATTTTGGCTGGACGATGTGGCAAATGTGCCGTTGACTGAGGCCACCGCACCGGCCCCGCTAGCCCGTTGGTAGATTGCGTTCACGTAGACGTCGGTGCGTTTGGACAGCAAGTAGTCGAAGGTCAGACCGCCCTGATTGGAGTGGCTGTTGTCCAGTTGGTCGTTACCCTTCGCGTAGATGTAGTTCGCGTAGAGGAAAGTGTCGGGCGCAAACTTAACCAACCAACCTGCTTCGTAGCTGTCGACGTGGCCATTCGTGAATGTATTGCGCGTGTTCGTATAAAGCACGTCCAAGGCAAGCATACCGAAGTCATAGCGACCACCGAACCCGTAGTTCCGAATGCCATGATGCCCATCGTCAATGCCGTCTTCCTTCGAATATGTATAGGCCGCATTCAGGCGTAACGGTCCATTATTGTAATTGGCACCGAAACTCATCAAGTTATTGCTGCCGGTCTGCCCGGCGATATTGCTAAAGCCGTACATCGCGCCGAAGTCAAAGCCTGCGTACGTCTTCGAGGTATATTTGATGGCGTTCGGTGTCGCTTCACCGCCTGCGATGCGCGTATAGTCAAAAGTGCCAAGCGGAGCTCCGAGCTTGGCAAATGGTCCGCCGGGCAGCTGGTAGAGGCTGACATAAGGAATCTGATGTCCCCAGCGCGCAATCGAGAGATTGTCGAACATATAGTCGAACTGGCGGCCCAGCGTCAGCGTCCCGTACGGCGACGCGATACCAACGTAGGACTCTCGGCCGGTGAAGGCGCCGCCGTTCTGCTTCCCGGTATTGATGTCAGGCATTGAGTCCATCACGAAGAACGCTTGAAGACCTCCTCCGAGGTCTTCAGTGCCGCGGATGCCCAGAAGATTCGGAGCCTGAATGCCCGAGGCCATCTGCACGAGAGAGTGGCCACTAGCATTACTGACGTAGGTTACGCCTTCGTCGAGCAGCCCAAAAAGCGTGACCGAACTCTGGGCGTAGCTCTGAAGCGGGATTGCCGCAAGCGCGACGGTGAGCAGTTTTTTTTTCATGCTCGTTCCTTATTTGGGCACACGGGTGCCTTTGCCCGAACTCCAAGGAGCTGGGCGTAGTTTTTGACTGGTTGGGATTGCGCGGGCGCGACGGCAGACGACCGCCTCACGGACAGCGAGGTCCGTGAGGCTCGTCCCTTAGCTTTCGTTACTTCGAGCCCAGGAGCACGAACAAAACCGTCGCTGGCTCTGCGCTGAGGTTGCGCCAAGCGTGGCGCGTGGCACGTTGCACGACGAAGTCTTTTGGTTTCAGCTTTCGCATCTGACCGTTATCCAACTCGAGGTGGATTTCGCCTGAAAGGACAACACCGTAATCGAGCGTCTGAGTCGTGTGCATGCCAGGGTTGTCGCCCTCAAACGCCTCGGCAAGACCCGGCAATTTCTCCATCTGCTCGCGATGTGCCGCCATGCCATCGAAACCGTCTGAAGCGAAGACGGCGTCGGGCGGGAACGTGACGAGCAGTACGCGACTTTCATCGGCCGCTGGTACCCAAGATTCTGGCCACTTTCCCGATTCCTCAAGATGTTCGATGGAAGGGGCGACAGCTCCGCCCGTCGCCCAAAGCATTGAAACTTCGAATCCGGGCACAGAAGCGAAAGACGCACACCACGGGGCGGGACCGTCACTAGCGAAGGTCGAGGCGCCACTTCCGTCGTGGCCAGTTACGACACGTCGAGTCATTTTGGCCTCCGGCTCAAACCAGCGTCGGATTTATGACGACGTTCGTGAAGCCACCATGCCGGTGGTTGACCGCCTCCAGTGCCTCGTTGATTTTTTCGAGCGGGAAAACTTCATGTTCGAACACGGAAAGGTCGAGGGTGCCCGAATCGGCCATGGCAGCCATATTCTCGCCTTCGGCCGGCGTGAACCAGAGCGAACCGATAAGCGACTTTTGTTGGCACATGAGCGGGAATGGCTCCAGCGGAATCGGGTCCGACACCCCGCCGACCGAGACCATTTTTCCGCCGCGTCGCATCGCAGAGAAGGAATCCAGTACGTTCGACACCGGTGCATTCGGTCCGAGGCATTGCAGCACTGCATCGACGCCGAACCCGTCCGTTGCCTCCATCACAACGTCGTGTACGGGACGCTCCCCGAGTGGCACGGGGTGGATTCGTTCAGGCGCGAGCTCTTTCAATTGAGCCAGGAGCTCCCGGTTCCGACCGGTCGCGAAAATCTTGCGTGCGCCAATGCCAAGGGCGCAGAGGGTGCCGCCCAACCCGAGCGTTCCGGTGGCACCGTCAATGACAAGAGTCTGCCCTGCCTCGAGCGAAGCCCGACGCAGTCCGGCATAAGCCGTACCGATGTAACCGAAGCGTGCTCCTTGTTCGAAGGAAATCGACTCCGGGAGCTGCACCAGATTGGTCGCCGGCGCAGTCAGATATTCGCCGAAGCCGCCGTAGGGGTAATCCTCGAAGAGGCGTTGTGAACCAGCGCCGAATCCGAAATAGCCCTGGAACGTGTAAGCGGGGCAGTTTGTGTTGTCGCGTCTACGGCATGCCGGGCAGCTGCCGCAAGAAAGACCCGGGTTGACGTATACGCGGTCGCCGGGCTTTACGCCTACGACGTGGCTGCCGACTTGTTCAACGACACCAGCCGCGTCAAGACCGTAGATTGCCGGCAGCTTGGGCAGAGGGAGGAAAGGGAACCATTCAGGATAGTGAGCAACAACGTTATGCAGATTCGGGACTACGCCACATGCCTGAACTTTGACGAGAACGTCCGTTGGGCGGGGCTCAGGAACAGGAATTTCATCGACACGAAAAGGGTCTCCGACCTTGTGCAACCGCGCAGCACGCATGGTTTTCATACATCGTCTCCGTTGAATATTCTATGTACAACTGATTGGATAGCGAGGTTCTTCAGCTTCGCTCCGAAACACGCCCGTGAATACGGACGTTGCCGGATGGGACTACCAACCGTTTCTATAAGCCAACTCAAACAACTGAGAATGACAGGCTGGCCGAACGCTTCGCATATCTCCGTCGAGATTAAGGTACCGCAGGCTTGATTGCTTCAGTTATGCAATCCGCCTATACCAGTTATTCAACGGGGTTCCTCAGTCGGTTCTGAAGTGCAAATAGGTGAAACTGAACACCAACGAAACGTTGCGTGCGAGCGATGAGCCCCGCATCGCTATCCGAGCTGCTTACTGAGAGATTACGACGTTCACAAATCCGCCTACACGACGTTCTGCGTCCGCAAGAGCCTCGTTAGCCTGCTCAAGAGCGTATGTGTGATGCTCGAATACGCTCAGGTCCAGCGTGCCCGCCGCGACCATGGCGGCCAAGTCCTGGCCTTCCGCCACCGAAAACCAAAGCGAGCCAATGAGGCTTACCCGCGCGCACATGAGTTCGTGCATGTTGACCGGCATCGGGTCAGACATCGCGCCAATCTCAACTAGACTTCCGCCACGTCGCAGTGAAGAGATGCAGTCAAGCGTGATTTGGTGCGACGCACCAGGACCGATGGCGTCCACCACTGCGTCAACCCCGGACCCTTCTGTCTCCGCAAGCACCCAGTCCTTTAATGTCCCAGAGCCATACGAGAAAGTGCGGACTCTCGTTGGGTCCAACGCCCGCACACGAGCAAGGTTCGCTTCGTTGCGCGCGACGCAAAGAATCTTCGTGGCGCCCATTGCACGAGCAATCTGAACGGCGCAAAGGCCGAGCGTGCCGGTGCCACCGCAAACCAACAGCGTCCGCCCGGCGGCCACGCCTGCCTTCCGCAAGCCTGAATAGGCCGTCCCTAGATAACCGAAGCGTGCGGCTTGCTCGAAGCTGACCTGTTCTGGCAATTTCACCAACCCGTCGGCGGGAGCCGTTGCGTACTGGCACAGGCCACCGTATGGATAACGCCGGTAAATTTCCTTCGAACGCGGGCCGAAACCAAAGTACCCTTGAAACGTGAAGGCTTGGCAGCTGATTCGGTCCCCAATCCGACAGGCGTGACACGTACCACACGAGCGTCCTGGATTGATATACACGCGGTCGCCGACGGCAAAGCCTGTGACATCGCTGCCAATCTCCGCGACGACACCAGCGGTGTCTAATCCGTAAATTGCGGGCAAATCGGGCACGGTGAGGTAGGCGCGTTCGCCGTAGCTGCGCATGACATTGCGCAGGTTCGGAACGATTCCCGATGCTTTCACTTGCACGACCACATCGGTCGCTCGTTCAACTCGCGGCCTTGCAATCTCGTCGAGCCGAAAGCTTCCACCGGATTCGTGTAATCGCATCGCGTGCATAGTGGCAGTGTTTTGCATAATCAGTCTCCGAAAATTGATTGCGGGTCGCACAGGCGACATCCGCATCGAACAAGTGCTACGAATAGCGTGTTCTCGGTCACGCCCGAATCACCTCGAACGAGAACATGCAAGAAAATAGGTGTACTAATGCTATGCGGCACGCGGGCTGGCTATCTGCCCACGCTTAGCTGAATCAGTTAGCGGTGTCGCTACCGCCCAGCTCGACCTGCAATTCGGCTTTTAGTTTGAGCAAGCGTTCCGCCATTTTCTGCTTTTGAGGAAGAGCACGGGCCGTGGGAGCCACAACCGCTACAGCATAATGACCGTGGACCGTATCGATTGCGACGGCCATGGACGAAACGCCTGCCATTGATTCTTCCGACTCCCATCCGAATCCAGCGTCGCGGGTTTCAGCTACGATGCGCCTAAACTCGGCGGCATCGGTCACCGTGGCCTCCGTCATCTTTTCCAAATCTGCGCCGAGCAGAGTTTCATCATCGACCTCCGGGTGCAGAGCCAATAGTGCGCGGCCGCCACTTGTGCAATGAAGTGGAAGGTCGCCACCCACACCTGGCGTTACCCTTAAAACGTGTTCCGCGACAACGACATGTACGTAGGCTAGACGCCGGCCACTCATGCGGCAGAGGACGACTGTCTCCTGCAGTTGCTTTGAGAGTAGTTCGAGATGAGGCCTCGTTATCGCAACGACGTCGGTGTGGACTCGTCCAATCATCCGCATTAGAGCAGGTCCCAGCTTCACACCCTCGCCACGGTCAGCCCGGACGAGTTCTTCTTGGCAAAGGGCAGACACGATACGCTGAACGGTTGAACGCGGAAGATTGACTATCCGCGAAATGTCTGCCAAACGCATACCTTCTGGTTCGTCGCTCAAGACGTTCAAAATCCTGGCTGCCCTCGCTATTACCTGAATCGAATTGGACTTGTCGTCGCTTAGTTCGTCGCTCATTGCGTTTACTTGCATCAAAGAGAAGTCAGGCTCTCGGCACATGCCTCAGGACCTATCCTAACTTTTAGTTTAAATTGAGGAAGCTCGGAATAACCCGCATCTCGGAACATGCGCCCGCATCGCGGGTTTTCCTCAACGCGGCGGCCCATCTGGGTGTTGCGACGTCGCGGCAATATCAAACGGTGAGAACGCATGTCGTTCGCCGACCTTCATAGCGACGTGGCACGCCTCCTTCCAAAAGCGCCCGCGTTTATTCTCGACGTCGGAGCTGGCAGCGGCAGAGACGCTGCATCGCTAGCCGAGATGGGCCATAGCATTGCTGCGGTCGAGCCCGTGGATGAGCTTCGCAACTGCGGCTCAACGCGCATAGGTCGAGTCGAATCGAGTGGGTCGACTTCAGGACGGTAGCCGAGCGATAAGCCACAACGGTCCGCGGGTTTTCCCTCTTCAAATCGCCTTGACAATGACGACTCTGAACTTGATTATTTGCTCTTCCACTGAGCATTTGTTCGTATGGCTGTTCTCGCCGGATAGCTGAGGCTGGGCGGCCAAGGCGCGTGGCGCGCCCCTAGCCGGAAAATCGACGGCGGCGTTGCACGGGTCGCTATAAGAGGCAAAGTCATTGGAACATTTGCAACCCTTAGCAAATTCGCATGCGAGCAACTTGGAGGGCATTCTCATGGCTGGAGAATTAAAGGGCAAGGTAGCGGTGGTAACTGGCGCCGGTTCAGGGATAGGTCTAGCAAGTACGCAGGCGATGTTGACTGCAGGTGCTCGGGTCGTGCTGGTTGACCGCGATGAGGCGGCACTGACTTCAATCTGCGGCGCGCACGGCGACCCGGCTATTCCTTTAGTCGTCGACTTGCTCGACCCGGCAGCGTGCTCGTCCCTTATACCCCGTGTGCTGGACATCACTGGGCAAATCGACATCCTGCACGCGAACGCTGGTACGTATGTAGGCGGCGAGCTAGTCGAAGCAGACACGGCTGCAATAGACCGGATGCTGAATCTCAACGTGAATGTCGTGATGAAAAACGTTCACGACGTGCTGCCGCACATGATTGCTCGGCGGACCGGCGATATTGTGGTGACCAGTTCCTTGGCGGCTCACTTTCCGACGCCTTGGGAGCCGGTCTATGCATCGTCCAAGTGGGCGATTAACTGCTTCGTCCAGACAGTGCGGCGCCAGGTATTTAAGCACGGAATCCGCGTCGGCTCTGTATCGCCCGGCCCAGTTATCAGCGCGCTACTGGCCGATTGGCCAGAGGAGAAACTGAAAGAAGCCAAAGAATCCGGGAGTCTGATTGAGGCTAGCGAGGTGGCGGATGCAATCATGTTCATGCTGACACGGCAACGCGGCCTAACGATACGAGACGTGGTCTTGATGCCTACCAATTTTGACCTGTAAGTTATTCTAGGCAGACCTCAATCGAGCTTCAGCGATGTTTCTCGGCATTGACCTCGGCACGACCGAGTTGAAAGTCCTCTTGCTCTCAACCGACGGAAGTATCGTCGGTACCGCTCGTCATCCGTTGGAAATCTCACGGCCGCGACATCGGTGGTCAGAGCAAGACCCCGACGACTGGTGGCAAGCCACGAGAATTGCGCTTTCAACGCTACGCAATAACCATCCCGATGCGTTTGCTAGCATACAGGCCATTGGCCTGTCAGGTCAGATGCACGGTGCTGTTCTGCTGGGCGCAAATGACCAACCGTTGCGCCCCGCGATACTGTGGAACGATATGCGGAGCGCCAGCGAATGCGCCGAACTCGAAGCACGCGCGCCGAGACTGCGCGAGATAGCAGGCAATTGCGCGATGCCTGGACTCACTGCACCGAAGCTGCTCTGGCTGGCGCGTCACGAGCCTGAATGTTTTCGAAAGTTGTCGTGCGTGCTGCTACCGAAGGATTACATTCGCCTGCGCTTAACCGGTGACAAGCTTACTGATGCGTCTGATGCGTCGGGAACGCTTTGGCTAGACGTTGAACGGCGACAGTGGTCCGACGAGCTTCTACATGCTTGTGACATCACACAGACGCAGGTTCCTCCGATTCTGGAGGGATGCCAAGCATGCGGCGGCGTCCTTTCAAGCGTTGCTAGCGAACTCGGCTTGCCGCCAAACGTATTGGTTGCAACGGGCGGAGGCGACACGGCGACAAGCGCGCTCGGTGTCGGAGCGACGGAGCCGGGAGAGGGCTTCTTGTCTCTGGGTACGTCCGGCGTCCTTTCCGTCGTCACCGAGCGTTTCCGACCGAGCCCGGAACTGGGATTGCACGCACTTTGCCACGCTATTCCAGATAGATGGCACCGAACAAGCGTCGTGCTATCCGCGGCTAGCTGCATTCGTTGGATTTGCAAACTCACTTCCGCTGACGAACTATGTTTGCTAGCTGAGGTCGAAACTCTCTGCGCAAACGCTCGGGCAAAAGCGCCCTTGTTTCTGCCGTACCTTTCCGGCGAAAGGACGCCTCACAATGACCCATACGCCCAAGGCGTGTTCTTAGGACTTTGCGATTCGACCGACCGAGCCACTCTTGCTTATTCGGTTCTCGAGGGCGTGACGTTTGCTTTGACGGACGGCCTCGATGCTCTCCGTGCGGACGGCACCCGCGAAACCTCAATCAGTCTCATCGGTGGCGGTGCACGCAGCACATTCTGGACGCAATTGATTGCTGACGCGTTTGGAGTTCCGATACGTCGTGTGCCTGATGCCCAGTGCATCGCTGCGCTCGGAGCGGCACGCCTCGGATGGTTAGCAGCTGACGGCGATTTCTCGGTCGTGGTCAGTCCGCCAACCGCATCGCAGGAATTCGTTCCGGACGTTGAGCGGCATTCGATACTTTCGGACCGGCTAGCGTCGTTCCGAACTCTATATCAGCAACTGCAGCCAGTATTCTCGACGCGAACTTGAAGCGTTTTGGTGGAGTCCTGCATTGCAAGGCCCGCCTGCACCTGCCTCCGGAGACGATACAGTACAGGAGACTCGCCCGACAGGTGGGTACGCGCCATCTTCAGCCCGGACACTTCAAAGCAGCTTACTCAGCGCCGTGAAAACATCCCTAGACCGAGCTGACTCTCCCTCTCACGCGCGCGTAAAGAGGCTTCTTTCCTTTCTTGTTTAGGAAGAAGCTTCCTCGTGGGTGCGAGCTCTTTATAAGTTCTAGCGAGACGCATTTATACAAGGGAGGCCGACCTACATACCAGCCGCAGCGAGTTCGCGGATGCCGGCCTCCCTGCGCAGCCACACGGATGCAATTTTCCGTCCGAGCGAACGGTTGCTGACATCAAAAGCTAGACGGCGCTTCAGACGTTTGGCGCCGCTAACACGCCGAGCAGCTTTTCAACAGCCATGCCAATGGAGAGCAGCCTCTTATCGCTCCCAACGGGGCCGTCGAGAGCCAATCCGACGGGCAGGCCTGAGGCGGTGCGGCCAGCCGGGACCGTGACACCCGGTATGCCGGTGATGCTGCCGGGGTCGGCATTTCTGATGAACGTGCCGAATTCGTCGACCGGAGGTCCGCCATTGACGCTGACGGTCGACGAACCGTTGACGGGGTCGATGGGCACAGCGGGGAGCGGTGTCATCGGGGCGAAGATAGCGTCGATTCGGTTCGACGCGAAATAGGCATCGAAGAGCGCACGCATCTGCGGACGATAGACGTTCACTGCGTCTGAGTAAGCCGCTGCGGATTCGGCGGACCCAACGTTCGCAAACCCGCCTTTGACGTCGGGACTAGCAATCGCGGCGGAGATTTGAGCGAGCGTGATATCGCTGCCACCACTAGCTGCCAAGTAACTCGGAATCTCGAGCGAGGCCTCGTGAAACACCACGGTGAAACCAACCTTCGCGCCCAGGTCGCGAATGGTGGGCAGGTCGACAGGGACGAATGTCACGCCAGCAGCCTGAAGTTTCGCTTTTGCTGCATTCATTATTTGCAGCACCTCGTCGTCCATTACGTCCCAGTACGTCGCCGGGATGCCGAATCGCAATCCGCTCAGCGAAGTCGCCGTCGGCACCTCGGTGCCGGTGATGACAGCGTCGAGAAGCGCGACGTCTTCGAGGGTGCGACCCATAGGCCCAACCGTGTCACGCGTATGGCTGAGCGGAAGCACACCAGTGCCGTCATAACGGCGCTCTGCGCCGCCATTGCCAACGGAGGGACGCAATCCCGCGATGCCGTTTAACGCCGCGGGGATACGAACAGAGCCGCCCGTATCTGTGCCCAACCCTACCGGTGCCATTCGGGCCGCGATTGCAACGCCCGTCCCACCTGAAGAGCCGCCCACCATCCGGTTCGTGTCATAGGGATTGCGCGCGAAGCCAGCGAATGGCGAGAAGTTGGTGGTTGTTATGCCGAACGCGAGCTCGTGCATGTTGGCTTTGCCAAGGACGATAGCGCCCGCCGCGAGCAGTCGCTGAAGAACGACCGCATCGTTGTTTGGCTGGAAGTTCTGCAAACGCGGCGTGCCGCCCGTCGTGGGAAGGTTCTTCGTGTTGATGTTGTCTTTGACAACGATGGGCAGGCCAGCCAATGGCGGCAGCTTTTGCCCGGCCGCACGTGCCGCATCGACCGCGCGTGCAGAAGCGATGGCACCTTGGTTGAGCGTGATGAAAGCGTGAAGGTTGGACAGCGAGCTTGCTCGTCCCAGCAGTGTACGGACATACGTCTCAGCCGACAGCTGGCCGGATGCCATCGCGGAAACGGCCTGCGTTGCCGTCAGCGACAACTGCTGTGACTGGTCGGTCGACAAGGGTGAGGATGAGTCGCTTCCTCCACCGCATGCCGAGAAGCCCGCCCCGACGGCGGGTGCTAAAGCGAGGGAACCTACGCGAGTAACGAAGGTACGTCGACTCATCGATTTGGGCTTATTCATTGACCGTCTCCAAGTCTACAGCTTTCCAGCCGTGTTGTTTAACCCGCTGCCGGCGCTGAGCCCTTAACAGGTAACGTTGCTTATATGTGGGTTAGAACGGATATTGGATGGGCTTGTCGGTGAGGCTGACCCATTGCGTTTGGGTGAACTCGTGCACGTTTGCAGGGCCACCGAAGCGACCACCGTTGCCCGACGCCCCCATCCCGCCAAAAGGAACGTGGAATTCGTTGTTCACCGTCTGGTCATTGACGTGCACCATGCCGGCGCGTATCCGCGCGGAGAGAGCAAGGCCACGCGACATCGATTGCGTGTGAATGGCGGCGGCCAGCCCGTACTGGGACGAGTTGACGAGTTCCACGGCTTCTTCATCGCTATCGAAGACAGTGATGGGCGCGATGGGACCGAAGATTTCCTGCTCGTACGCGGGCATCCCGGGTTTGACGCCTGCAAGGACCGTCGGCTCGTAGAAGAGGCCGCTATAACGCCCACCAGCCAGAACGGTTGCGCCGGCGCTCACGCTCGTTTGCACGATGTTGTCGATTCGGTCCCGCTGCTTCTGGTTAATCAGCGGCCCCAGATGCACCTGCTCTTTGGCGGGATTGCCGACCGCCAGACTACGAGCACGCTCGGCGAGCCGCTGTGCGTACTTCTCGGCGATAGAGCGATGCACAAGGTGACGACCGGTCTGCATGCAGATTTGGCCCTGATGCAGGAACGAACCCCATGCGCCGCTGGACGTTGCCGCTTCGACGTCCGCATCTTCCAGAACGACGAGGGCGTTATTGCCGCCGAGTTCGAGCGCGACTTTCCTCAGCATGCGACCGCAGATTTCGCCGATGGAGCGGCCCACCGCTGTCGAGCCCGTGAACGAAATCATGCCCACCTTCGGGTGACGCACGAGCGCGTCGCCTGCAGCCGGACCACCCGGAATCACGTGCAGCACACCTGCAGGCAAGCCCGCATCCTCGAAGACCTTGGCAAGCAATAGGCCACCTGCGACACCGCTCTGCGGGTCTGGCTTCAGGATGACGGCGTTGCCGAGCGCAAGAGCGGGCGCCACCGAGCGCATCCCGAGAAGAATCGGGAAATTCCAGGGCGCGATAACGCCCACTACACCCACCGGTACGTGGCGGCAGATATTCATGCGACCAGGAATCGAGGATGGGTAAAGCGCTCCCTCGGGCTGCATGGGAATCGCAGCCGACATCTGCAATTGCTCATACGTGGCGTGCAGTTCCCATTCAGCCTTCGGCCGCGTCGAACCGCATTCGCGAACGTTCCATTCGTTGATTTCCGGTGCACGCTCTTTCAAAAGTCGCGCTGCCTCTCGCATAACGGCCGCACGTTGGTCGAACGGCATTGCCGCCCAAGCCTCCTGAGCCTTCTTTGCCGAAACGACTGCGCTATCGATGTCTTCGGGCGAACCGACGCCAATCAATCCGATGTTCTCTCCAGTCGCCGGTTCGACGACTGCCTGCGTTCCGCCCGCCGCAGTCTTCCATCCGTCGGAAAAGATGCGCCCGTTCCAAGCTTGCGACTCGCCAATATTGCTCATGCTATTTCTCCGTGATGCATGTTGATGCTTTACCCTGGAAGCTCACTTCGCCTGCGACGCAAGCGTATGCACCGGAATCTCAGCGCGCACGCGGCGGCTTGAAATCAGTAAGACTGCGATGGCGGCAACGACTCCGGGCGCCGCAAATACGAGGAAGCTGAAGCTGATGGCGAATTTCTGGCTCAGGAGATATCCGCCAAGAGCGGGGCCAGCCATAGCGCCGAAGCGTCCAGCAGCTGCGGCCCAACCCACGCCAGTCGAACGGATGCCTGCCGGATAGAGCTGCGCGGCAAATGCATGAGCGATGCAGAGCGTTCCGATAGTCGTTGCGCCGGCTGCCATCAGCAGAATGTTCAAGACAATGGGCGACTGCCTGTAACCCAACAGCCCAATGGAAACGGCAGCTACTGCGAAAAAGAGAATCAACGTCGGCCTGCCACCGTAGCGGTCCGCCAGCCAGCCACTGCAGAGACCACCCAGGACCGCACCGATGTTCAGCGTAATCAGGAACGAGAGGCTCGAGCCCAAGGAGTAGCCGTTTGCAGCCATGAGCTTGGGCAACCACGTGTTAAGCCCATAGACCATCAACATGCACATTCCGAACGCGACCCACAGAAACAGCGTGTCCAAGAGTCGACCATGGGAGAACAGTTCGACTGCACGCACACGCGTTTGCTCCACGTCCTCTTCCCCAGCTGCCAGACTCGCAGCACTGCCTTGAAAGTCCGGGGCGTATCGGCGCAGAATCGGTTCTGCTTGTGCGAAGCGCTTTTGAGAAATCAGATAGCTGATTGACTCCGGCAGCCACTTGTAGAAGACCGGGAAGAACAGCAGCGGGATGCCAGCAATAAGGAAGTTGGCGCGCCAGCCGAATTCGGGTGTGATGGCTTTTCCGGTAAGAGCGGCAATGACACCACCCACCGAGAAAAAGCTCAACATGACGGTAACCATGATGTTGCGCTTGCTGTGCGGCGACATCTCGGTGACCAGTGCCACGATATTCGGCACCATGCCGCCAAGGCCTACGCCAGTCATAAATCGGCAGAGGGCAAATTCCGTCGTGTTGGTGCAGAAGGCGTTCCCGAAAGCCGCAATTCCAAACAGCACCAGGCAAAGGAGGATGATACGGCGGCGGCCGAATCTGTCAGAAGAGCTGCCCAATGTCAGGGCGCCCACCATCATGCCAAAGAGCGCGCTACTGCCGATGAAGCCTGCAGTGACCGGAGACAGCTCCCAATCATGCATGAGTTGAGGAAGGATTGACCCATAAATGACGAGGTCGTATCCGTCGAAAAGCATAAGCATCGAACACCAGAACATCACCATGAGATGGCGAGAGTTCAGGCGCGTGTTGAACAACGCGTCACCAGAGGGGGCGGGATGGTCCATCTTTGTCTCCAAATGAGTATTAGTTCTTAGCGGCTTATGATTAGTACAACGAATAGGTTAAAATTTATGCTAGTCCGACAAGGTGGTGCTCTTTTTAAACTAGGAAACGACTTACGGCGTCCTCGTTCCAGCGGATTCCAGCGCCGGCCTCGTTGCCAAAGTGGGCCTCGCCATCTTTGAAATGAAGGTCCGGCTGGAGAACGGGCCCCGCCATGTCCATCTTTTCGAGCAGATGGGCGGTTGGGCTCACCGCGAGAACGTGCGCGCTAAATTCCTGGAAGATGTGGCTCGACATCGGCAAGCCATGCTGCTCGGCGATGGCACTCGCCTTCACCCAGCCAGTCACGCCTCCGATTTTCATGAGGTCCGGCATGCAGAAGTCGCATGCGCCACTGTCAACGGCTTTTTGCATCTCGTCAGGGCCGAACCAGTTCTCACCCATTTGAATCGGAATATTCAGCGCCTCGCGGATTGACGCGTGGCCTGCATAATCTTGCTGCAGCGTCGGCTCTTCAATCCAAGATATGCTTTCAGCTTCCAAGGCTCGGCCACGACGCTTCGCCTCCGGTACCGACAGGCCCTGGTTGTAGTCGACCATCAACTGCGCGGCTTCACCTGTAACCGCCTTCAGCGCGCGCACGACTTTCAAGTCGTATTCGAGCGTCGCGTATCCGATTTTGGTCTTGACCGCCTTGAAGCCAGCTTCCACGGCGTCACGGGCGCGCCTTGTGCCCAGTTCCAGGTCGTCCATGCTGTGGCTGTCGTATGAAGGCAGCGGCCGTGCTTTACCGCCGAGCAATTCCACGAGTGGCAAGCGGTGGGCCTTGGCCTTCGCGTCCCACACGGCCATGTCGATGCCTGCGGTGGCAATACGCACGATGCCCGTGTTGCCGATGAGGCGGAAGCGAGCATTGAAGGCACGGTCGATGTCATGAGGTGACAGCGGCATGCCCTTAATCAGCGTCTCCAACTCGTCGACCATCTGAAGCGTAGGCTTCAGTGCAAGAGGGGTGTATGTGAACACGTACGCGTGTCCGGTGACGTTCGCGTTCGTGAGCAGGTCAATCAGTACCAGCGGGGACGTAGCGACAGTGCCGACTGCCGTCTTGACCGGGTATTGAAGCGGCACGTTGACAGCGCGCGCACGCAGGCCAGTGATTTGAATATCTTCCATGACGACAACCTTCTAAGCAGAGATGGAATCAGCGGTGCTGAAGTCACCGACTTTGCACTGACCGCCGTTCCATAAGAAATCAGAGTTCAACTGGCTTGCCGATGGGCAGCCGACTTGCGCCAGCGTCGTGTCGATTTCGACCTTGAGGAGCGAGAGGACTGCGTCCACGCCGGCTTCTCCACTCGCTGCAAGCCCGTACAGCGTTGCACGTCCAAGAAGAACGGCATCTGCACCCAACGCAACTGCCTTCACCACATCCGAACCCCGACGAATGCCGCTATCAATGAAAACTGGAGCGGAAATGGCCTTCGCGGTTTCCTGCAGCACTTCAACTGGTGCGATGGCGCTATCCAGTTGTCGGCCGCCGTGATTGGACAGAATCACACCGTCTGCCCCGAGCTCGATGCAGCGGCGCGCGTCATCAGCACGGCTGATGCCCTTAATCAGCAACTTGTGAGGCCATAGGTCGCGGAGCCACTTCAGGTCATTCCACGCAAAACTCGCGTCCATCTGCCGGCTCATCAGCGCTGCTTGCAGCTCAGTGTCCTGCACATCCTGGCTTGCAAAGTTCGCCAGTTGCGGCATGCCGTGTCTAACGAGGTCCAGCGACCAACGCGGATGAAGCACGCCGTCAAGGATGGTCTTCGCTGAATACTTCATGGGCATCCCGAAGCCGTTCCTCATGTCGCGCTCGCGTTTGCCGTTCACCCCAACGTCGGTGGTCAGAATGAGCGTCGTGTAACCCGCATTCAGCGCGCGCTTGACGAGCAACTCGGCGAGCTTCCTGTGAACTACATACAACTGGAACCAGATTTCGCCGGTCGCTGCCTTAGCCACTTCTTCGATTGAAGCCGTCGATGCGGTCGACAACGCAAACGGAATGCCGAACTTGCCAGCAGCGCGCGCGAGCGCGAGGTCCCCCTGCGGCCAAAAAATCCCGTTCAAGCCAGTCGGTGCAATAGCAAGCGGCGCGCTCGCCGCCTTACCGAGGATGTTCACCTGCGTGTTGCGGGTACTGACGTCAACAAGACGGCGCGGCTGAAACTTGATTGTCTCGAAAGCATCTCGGTTGTGACGAAGACCAATTTCGTCTTCGGCTCCTCCTTCGAGGTAGTCGAACACCATCCTGGGGAGGCGGGCCTTGGCGCTCGCGCGAAAATCTGCCACATTCACTAGCTTTTTCATGACAGGCTACCTCTGCGCCTTAAGCACGAGTCTCAACCTCGATAAGCACAGGCTTGTTTGAGGCAAGTGCTTGTCGAAGGGCAGAAGTGAGCGACTCAGCCGAATCTGCGTGGAGCGCCTCAACGCCGTAGCCACGTGCGAGCGCGCAGAAGTCCAGTCCAGGCACGTCCAGCCCCGGTACGTTCTCGGCCTGCAGCACGCCAGCGAACCAGCGCAACGCTCCGTAGGTGCCGTTCTTCATGATGAGGAAGATAGTCGGGATGTTGTATTGGGCAGCCGTCCACAGAGCCTGGATGCCATAGTTTGCAGAGCCATCGCCAATCACGCCAATCACGCGACGCTCGGGCTTTGCCAACTGGATACCGACCGCTGCCGGGAGAGCGAAGCCAAGACCGCCTGCAGCGGCGAAGTAGTAGCTGCCTTGTTCCGTCATGCGCAGGCGCTGCCAGAGGATGTTCGTGGTCGACGTCGACTCGTTCACGTAGATTGCGTCGCGCGGCGCTATTTCGTCGATGATGTCGAACACCCGCTCCGGAGCCAAACGCCCTGCTTCGGCAGGCGCCGGTTCCGGCCGGCGAACAGCTGCAGGCATCGGGCGAGACGTCTTCGTGACCGCGTTGTTCAGCGCTTCAAGGGTCGGTGCGATTTCCGCGATGATGGCATCGCCCATAGGAGCACGCGTTGCCTCGTTGATGTCACATGTGATTGCGATGAGGCGCGTGTTCTGGGGCAGAAACTCTCCAGGCTCGTACTGGTGATAGCGGAACACGGGCGCCCCGACCACGAGCACCAGGTCGTGACCTTCGAGCAGTCGACTGATACTCGCGATTCCTGCCGGCATTAAGCCACGGAAGCAAGCGTGGGTCGTCGGGAAAGAACAGCGTGGCGCCGAGGGGGCCATCCACACGTGCATGGCGAGTTTCTCAGCGAGCGCCACCGCGAGGCCATTGGCTTCAGCGGCGTCGACGTCCGGCCCGACAATCATCGCTGGGTTCTTCGCCTCCTCAAGCTGCTGTGCCAGGTTTTGAATAGTTGCGGGCGTAGGAACACCTGCCATCTCGACGCGACGCGTCGCGAGGTAGTCGACGCCCGGAGCCGCCTCTTGTTCCCAGTCGTCGTAAGGGACCGACAGGTAGACCGGCCCCTTTGCGCCGGTGCCGGCCGTGTGAATCGCGCGGCTCAGCGCCAGCGGCACCTCTTGAGCGCAGGACGGCTCCGAACTCCACTTGACGAGCGGCCGCGGCAGCGACGCGGCATCTACGTTCGCCAGGAGGGCTTCCACGCCGACCATGGCGCGAACTTGCTGACCTGCCGTCACGACGAGCGGTGTGTGCGAATTCCAGGCATTGGCGAGCGCGCCCATTGCGTTACCGGTCCCCGCGGCCGAATGCAGGTTGACCAACGTCGGTCGTCCGGTCGCCTGCGCGTATCCGTCCGCCATCCCGACGACTGCACCCTCGTGCAAGCCGAGAATGTAGTTGAAGTCGCTCGGGAAATCCTTGAGAAACGGCAGCTCATTCGAGCCGGGATTCCCGAAAAAGGTGGTCAGGCCTTGGTTGCGGAGGATTTCGTAGCAGGCTTGGTGAATGGTCTTCATGGCGTTAGTTCCGTTCGATGCACCTATGCTATGGGCGCAGACGGAATAAGACCAATCATCTCTTTTTTGTTCTTAAAATAGATAGCATCTATATAGGTCGTAACTATGAGCATTGACTTGAACCTAATTCGGACGTTCGTCGCAATCTATGAGACACAGAGCGTTAGCGGCGCAGCGAAACGTCTGAGCATTACGCAGCCGTCAGTCAGTTACTCGTTGAATCGACTGCGGGACCTCCTTCACGACCCGCTATTCACCCGTAGCCGGGACGGCATGGTCCCAACATTCAACGCGACGCAGCTGTTCAGCTCGTTTAAAGCCGCACTGAACAGCATTGAATCGGCCATCTCAGCAACGCGACAGTTCGACCCGTCGAGGTCGGAACGCACCTTCAGACTGGCACTCTCCGACCTGGGCGAGCTGTATTTCCTGCCCATCCTCGTTCGCGAGTTTCAGGCCATCGCGCCTTTCATCGGGCTTGAAATCGTACAGATTGACAGTAACCTTGTTGCTGAGTGGCTGCAGACCGGATATGTAGACGCTGTAATAGGAAACCTGCAGTTTGTTGGCGGCGAGGCGAGAAAAGCGACTCTGTTCAAAGAAAGCTATTCTTGCCTGTTGAGCGCATCGCATCCGAGCATCGGCGATACCCTGACCTTAGAGCAGTTCGTGGCGGCAAATCACGTTGTGGTGGCACCTTTCACGGGCCATCATCTCGTCGAAGATGTGCTCAGCGAGATGGGACTCAAACGAAGGATTGTCCTCCGGGTTCCCCACTTCACCAGCCTCTTTTCCTCGATTGCAACGACGGACCTGGTGCTCGCGCTGCCAACGCGAGTCGCCAGAGCATTCGCAAGCGAAGGACGCATGAAGGTCCTACCGCTTCCGTTCCAAATACAGCCCTTCGAGGTGAACTTGTACTGGTACCCGCACGCCGAGGACTCGGGCGCTCAGCAGTGGTTCTGCGACACCGTAAGGGGTGCATTGAGTGACGTGTGAACCAGGGGAAGCCCACCTGAACAACAAGCCGTATTCAGGAGCAAACCGCCACGAAGGAGGGTCATTGCAGTCCCACACGCGACGCCGACGACTGTCTCGTCAACGAAGTACCCCTGAGCCTACAGAAGTCGAACGGGCGCGGCGGGCTACTCTTAAGAGCCGGAACTGATATGTCGAGCAATGTCTTAGGTACTGAAGGCTACGCTGAATACGCCGCTCAAATGATTGAGCGCTGGGAAAGAACTCCATTCTCCGACCTTCATGGCGACGTGGCACACCTCCTTCCAGAAGTGCCCTCGCTTATTCTCGACGTCGGAGCCGGCAGCGGAAGGGACGCGTCAGCGCTGGCCGAAATGGGCCACAGCATTGTTGCGGTTGAGCCCGTAGATGCGCTTCGCAATTTCGGGTCGACGCGCCATAGGTCGAGCCGAATCGAGTGGGTCGACGACAGTCTTCCGGACCTCAACGTTGTGCGCTCGATGAACCTCGCATTCGACGTGGCCATGCTGACCGCCGTCTGGATGCACATCGACGCGTCAGAGCGTGTGCGCGCAATGCGCCACCTGAGCTCACTTTTACTTCACGGAGGACATGTCCTGATGACGATACGGCACGGCCCGGCCCCCACCGGACGTCGAATGTTCGAGGTAGCTCACGAGGAAACCGTGCAGCTAGCTGCAGTTTGCGGCCTACGTTGTGTGCACAGCGACACGACCGGTTCCATTCAAGAGTCGAATCGAAACCAAGGTGTCACCTGGACGCGTCTCGCATTCAGACGAAACTGAAGCCCGCTCCGGTACAGGAGCTCAACGAACAAACGCGAATTCGATGGCGGGTCACTGCTTGTCTTTCTGTCGTCAACTCACGATTTATCGTGTTTCGCCCGTACGAATTCGAGCCGGATTACCTACCGCCGTCATCCCTGCCGGAACGTCGCGAGTAACGATGCTGCCGGCCCCAATCAAGGCGTCGTCACCGATGGTGACTCCCGGAAGAATGATGGCGCCTGCGCCTATCCAAACGTTCCGTCCAATCCGAATGGGACGACCGAATTCCAAGCCACCTGCTCGGACCGCTGGGTCGCGCGGATGGTCAGCGGTCAGAATTTGCACACCGGTAGCAATCTGCGTCATGTCGCCGATTTCCACTGCCACGACATCAAGAATTGTGCAGCCATAGTTCAGAAATACACCAGCCCCCAGCGTGATGTTGTAGCCGTAGTCACAGAAAAACGGCGGGCGGACCATCGAGTCCGCTCCGACATTGGCGAAGCGGTCTTTCAACAGCTGGTATCGCTCGGCAAGCGGCATGTCGATGTTTGCGTTGAACCGCTGCAACCACGCTCGGGCCTCAGCCTGGTCAGCCTGTATCTCTGGAGAGCTGGCCGTGTACAACTCGCCTGCCAGCATCTTCTCTTTCTCTGTTCGGACCATATGTACCTCGCATTCAAGGCTGGCCGTTGGCGACCGCGTCGTCAGGTAGCATAACTCCAACGAGACGCTTCGAACCTGACGGCGAAATTGAAACCTGCGTGACGGAGTGAAGCGCAACGCTGACGTCAAAGTCAGGGCCTCGAAAAACGACATCGAAAAAGAAAAAGCCTGCGTGACCGCAGGCTTGAGTCCAAGTCGGTTGAGACATGGAGGAGACGAACCCAGTATAAACCCTTACCAAGGGTTTGCAAGCGACGATTACTCACCGTTCCCGAGCAAACAACGCCGCTTGAACTTTGGCTCGAGTGGCTGCCTGCGTATCGACCAGGAACTCGTTACGGTCCTTGCCAGCAAGCCAGCCGGGTGCGCGCCCCCGTCCGCTCCAAGTTGACCCGGTCACCGGGTCTCGATACTTAGCTGAATGCTCATCAGACAGAGAGTTCGCCTTGCGGCCCATCAGTTCGTTGATGGAGATGCCGTACTCGCGCATCTTTGCCACGATTTCATTCAACGCTTGGCGCGTCTCGCGCTCTTTTAATTCAGCCAATTGTTTGTCTAATGCTTCCTGCTGGGCACGAAGCTGTGCGATTTCAGAACTTTGATATGCCATGGGTTCGGAGAACTGTCGGATTTCGATTGAAACGAGACCAATTAGTGGGATTGGAGATTATAGACCGCCATGCTTCGTGGTCCCTTTAGGCGGTGTAAGGTTGCGTACCAAATCACATCAATACGCGAAACCTCTCGTTCAAACGGTCAGTTACGGTGTTTGCCAAGGACCAGGCTCACAGCCGCGACACTCGATGCCTGCGGCATATGCTGAAAGACAGGACAAACAACCACGTGACGACAGCGGAAGCGGCCTCATCGTTTAAGAGCGTACGTCTCAGATTCAAATCTGCGTCGACGCTTATCGGAACTTTGATGCCCGCCGCCGGGGCTTCGATTCAACGCCTATGCGCGAATCACGCGAAAGAACGAGCGATGTGACACGGCGGGCGGCGTCCTCAAACGCCGGGTCGTTTTGCTTTACGCAAAGCCATTTCCCGAGGACCTGATGTGGCCGCAGTGCCGGAATTTCCCGTATTAAGGTTGCATGTCGTTCCTGGGATGTACATACCAGCAAACCGTTCCAAGGTTCATCCCGGTCAGCAACGACCAGGCATAGTAACCCATCGACATATGCCGCGTCACAGCCGAACATTTGCTTTCGGAAATACGTCTCGTCATCCTCGAGAGGTTCGAGAATCCAGAGCAACGAGCTTCTGACCTTGGACGGCATTGGATACTCAGCGCAAGAAGTTGCTGGTTCAGGCTCAACATCTCGTTGATATGTCGGAACAGTCCCGTTGACTCCCGTTCTCATGCCCCAACGCCAGGGGAGGCCGGGCGGCCGGTGCGTCATGCGCACCCCAGCTAATAGCCGCCACGACGCCGGTGCGTCCACGGCAACAAACACCCCTTGTATCAAGCTTATACCGGGGAGGTAACCGGGGCAGCGTACGATGCTAGGTAGTTCGCAGCTGCCCTTGTCGATGCCCTTAGAGACCGCTACGACCCAAGTTTGACATTGGCCAGAATGGCGTTGCGGACATTCGTTTCGTAGTCGGACGGGACTGCTCAACACTCAATTTTAAACAGGTCCTTGTGAGCCTTCCGCCGAGACGCGCTCAGCTTGTCCACGAGAAATTCGTCGCGCCCTATTTTCCGCTATCCAGCGGGATGCACGTCGAAGCCCATCATGAACAATCACAACGCCGCGCTCCCAGATTTTGTCACCGCGGCGAGACTCGCATTGTCAGTTCGAGGCCTTACGCGACATGCCCTTGTCGTCTGACGTCGTTTGTTGAAGGGACGTGGCCGATGCGTCGGTAGTTCGAGTTAAATCACCTGGAACCCGGTTCCATGGGCTCGAAACCGGCTCACTGTGAAAAGTCATCCCAGACGTCGCTGCGCCATGGGACCCGCCGCTGCCGTTTCCTCCGTTCCCGTTGCCACCCGCCAGAACGGGCGATGAATGCAATACAAAAAGGAGAGAAGCCGACAAACAGCTCACTCGGACATACTTCATAAACTTGACCATTTCGAATCTCCCGATGCACAGCATCAGATGTTGAGTCATCCGCGTTCGATTTGTCGGACAAATCGAGTTGGCGAACGTGACCCGCTCATCAATTTGTGGGTCACTGTGTATGCAAATACGACGCGGGTCGGTTTCTGGATGCAGAGATTGAAATTGCGCGAATGACGGTGCGTCGAAGTTCTCGTAGCCGACCTCGCCGATACCCGATTGACGAGGAGACACCCACGACCGACCTTAATTGCTCAATCGTCGATAGGCGTTCAAATGTCTGATTAAACCGCGGCGGTCGCCGCCCTTGTCTAACAAGATGGCGAGATTGTGATGGGCGTCGGCGTAGTCCGGATTTAGCGCCAGGCACTGCTCATAGCTCGTCCTGGCCTCATCAAGTCGCCCCATCGTGTCGAGCGCCACCGCTCGATTGAAGTGCAGCACTGCATCGTCTGGAAAATGCTCTAGCGCTTCGTCGAACACGCGCAGCGCCTCACCGCATTGATGTTCGTCCTCGCACAACAAGGCGCCGAGGTCGACGTACGCAGCGTAAAAGGGCTCGGGAGACAGCTCGATGGCGCGCCTGTAGTTCCGCTCAGCAGCGCCTGGGTCAGCCGGCAGCAACTGTTCAGCCAATTCGTATCGTTCCTGTGCCTGCGCAGCTGCTGTGCTCTTGCGCTCAGGCGTCGCGTCGAAGAGCACGACGTCGCCTCCGACCGTGGCCACTTCGAAGTCGAGCAGCATCTGACCTGTCACCGCGTCCCAGCGCGACGGTCCTGTCTTGACTACAATCGCGTCTCCCTCGGCAGCGATGCGGATGCCTGACAACGGAAGCTCGTCAGGAAGGTCGCGCTTGAGTCGAGCGAGCGCCTCTCGCAGCTTACGCGGCGTGGTCTTCGCCGTCCGCAACTGCAATGCCGTGCGCAAAAGGACGACATCCTGGAACGTGAAGCGCATGGCGTTGCGCGGTCCTCGTGTAGGCGTCACGAGACCTAAGCCGATGAGGCCATCGACGACGCCGCGCGACACGCCAAGCATCGATTGAAGTTTGGCGAGTGACACGTAGTGCGATACGTCGCGCTTGCTCACTTTCGGGCGCGCACCTTCGCCGGAGTTTCGACGGCAACCTTTGGCGCTCGAGCGGCGGGTTTGCGAGTTTTTGGAACGACCGGCTCCTCCGCCGCTTTCGACGCGGTCTTCCGCTTGTCTGCCGGCTTCGCCTTCTCGCCGCTCTTCGCGAGACTAGCGCGCAGCGCTTCCATCAAGTCAATCACTTCGCCAGTTGGCGCAGCTTCGCCAGCCTCGGGCGCAACAATTTGTTTGCCTTCAATTTTGCGGTCGATGGCAGCCAGGACGCGCTTTTTCTCTTCGTCTTCATACGCTGATGCGTCGTAGTTGTCCTCGGCACCCTGCTCGATGATTTGGACTGCAAGCTTCAGTTCCGATTCAGACACCGCGGCATGTTCGATATCGAGGTCTCTAAGAGAGCGGACTTCGTCTGCAAACAGAAGCTGCTGGAAGACCATGCCGTCCGGGGTCGGACGAACTTGGACAATGCGAGTCTTTCCCTTGTACGCCCACTTCGCCAACGCGCAGCGGCCAGTTCGGGAAAGCGCCTCCTGTAGAAGGCTGTATGGCTTGCCACCGCGCTTGTCGGGAGCGATGAAGTACGCCTTGTCGTAGAAGAGTGGGTCGACGGACTTTTCAGGAACGAACGACACGATTTCTACAACGTGGCTCGCGCCTTCCTCCAGCGCCTTGAGTTCATCACCGGTGAAGACGACGTATCGGTCTTTCTCGAATTGGTACCCCTTCTGCATCGAGCTTCGCTCGACCACTTTGCCCGTGCTCTCGGAAACGTATTGTTGCTTCACACGCGAGCCGTCTGGCGCAAGCATGTTGAACCGCACTTCGGATGAGCTCTCCGTCGCTGAGTAGAGTCGGACCGGAATCGAGACCAGACCGAAAGAAAGAGAGAGCGACGCAATCGAACGGGCGACCATGGGCTTCTCCTAGACGGCGGCATTATTCGCCTGACGTAACCACATGAGCGAATCGTCGACCGCGACTTGCGGGCGGCGGGATGGTCAGAATAGCACTACACGTGCCGGGCCACGTCCGCGCACCGAGCCATGGGTTTTGGTTAACTTGACGTCAGTATCGTAGACGGAATGGCGGCGACATACCCCAAAGCGCGGTCAGCCGCTCGACGCGTCGCTTTGGCGGCACGCGATTTGCAGTAATCAGCCCATCGAAACGAGGGAAACCGCGATGGTTTCATCCCGCAAAAATGCAGCGGCTACGCCACTCGAGCGCTATCGGAATAAGCGCGACTTTGCCGCCACGCCTGAGCCGTCCCCATCGAATGCGAGTACGGCAAACCGAACGCCACCCCATGGCTGCAGCTTTGTTGTGCAAAAGCATTGGGCCAGTCGCCTCCACTATGACTTCCGGCTCGAACACAACGGCGTGCTGCTCTCATGGGCTGTTCCCAAAGGGCCGTGCTATGACCCGGCCAAGAAGCAGATGGCAGTGCACGTCGAGGACCATCCCGTCGATTACGCTAGCTTCGAGGGCACTATCCCTCCCAAGCAATATGGCGCAGGGACCGTCATTGTGTGGGACCGTGGAACGTGGGAGCCGGTCGGAGATGCTGACAAGGGTATGGAAGCAGGAAAATTGATTTTTCGCCTGCACGGTGAAAAGCTCGCCGGTTTGTGGGAGCTGGTACGGATATCAAAGCCTGGAGACAAGGCCGACCAGTGGATGATGTTCAAGAAACGCGATGCGTGGGCGCGTCCGCTCGCCGAATACGACGTCATCAAGGCACTCCCCGACAGCGTCATCGCGAATCCCCTTGGACCTGTCGAAGAACGCGAACCGCGCACTCCCCGAAGTCCGCGCGCCGAAGCTCCGGAGATTGACCTCTCAGCTGCAGTGACGGCGTCACTGCCGGCTAAGCTTGAACCGCAACTTGCGACGCTCGCGCCCTCACTGCCAGCAGGCGGCGAGTGGATAGTGGAGTCCAAGCTCGATGGGTACCGCCTGTTAGCGCGAGTCGACAAGAAGAGAGTGAAGCTCCTTACCCGCAACGGTCATGATTGGACGACTCGATTCCCGCTGCTCGTAGCCGAACTCAAAGAATTACAGCTATCCAGCGCATGGATGGATGGCGAAATCGTCGTGTTGAAAAACGGTATCCCGAGTTTCTCCGCTCTCCAGAACGCGGTTGATGGGCAATCGAACAAGGACATCCTCTACTTTCTTTTCGACGTGATGTTTCTCGACGGCAAAGACCTGCGAAAAGTGCCGCTGTGGTCAAGGCGTGCGTTGCTTGCACCGATTGTTGAAAACGCAGGAGAGCGGCTGCTGTACAGCCAGGACTTTGACGCTCCGCCAGCGCAGATATTCGAAGCTGCGACAGGCCTTGGTTTGGAAGGACTGATGCTCAAGCGGCGCAATGCAGTCTATGAGTCGGGGCGTACGCAAACTTGGCTGAAAGCGAAAGCTCGGCTGAGACAGGAACTCGTTATCTGTGGCATGACGGCGCGTGGCGGCGACGACGGAGAGGTCGGCAGCTTGCTGCTCGGCTATTACGTGGGAAGCAAGCTTCATGACGCAGGGAGTGTCGGAACTGGTTGGGATTCGAAGACTGCGCGCGACCTCTGGAAGCAACTTACGCCGCTCGAAGTCGACGCAACACCCTTTAACACGCCCCTCAAGAAACCGGGTCGATGGTCAAAGCGCGCAGCGGGGAGTGAGAGATGGGTAAAGCCTATCCTAGTCGCGGAGGTCGAGTTCACTGAGTGGACCGCCGATGAAGTGATTCGTCAAGCGTCGTTCATAGGCTTGCGTCTCGATAAGGACGCTCGTGGCGTAGTCCGAGAAGGCGGAACGACGCAGGCCTCTGAGCCTTTTCCTCAACTGAAGATAACGCACCCTGAGCGCGTGATTGACGCGTCAGCGTCGGTCACGAAGGCTGACCTTGTTCGGTTCTACGCCAGCGTCGCAGAGCGGATATTGCCCCACCTGAAAGACAGGCCCGTTGCCCTCGTGCGCGCGCCTGATGGTGTCGCCGGCAATCTGTTCTTCCAGAAGCACGCTGAACGCACCGCGATGCCTGGGCTTAAGGCGCACGACCGAGAATTGTGGCCAAAGCATCCGCCATTGCTGACGGTCGATACTGTCGACGCGCTGCTGTCCGCCGCGCAGATGAATACCATCGAATTTCATACATGGAACTCGGTAGTCCGACGCCTTGATGCGCCCGACCGGGTCATCTTCGACCTCGACCCTGGCGAAGGCGTTAAATGGAGTCACGTCCAGGAAGCCGCTCAACTTGTCCGCTTGCTGCTGTCGGAGTTGGGCTTGCGCGCGTGGTTGAAAACAAGCGGCGGTAAGGGCCTACATGTGGTCGTGCCGCTTGCTGCGCGGTTGGACTATACGACAGTCAAGGCATTCTCAAAGACATTCGTTGTGCATCTCGCGAAGACGATTCCCAAACGCTTCTCTGCGATTTCTGGACCGTCGAATCGGCTTGGAAGAATCTATGTCGACTACTTGCGCAACGGGAAGGGGCAGACAACTGCTGCAGCCTTCTCTGCTCGCGCTCGACCAGGTATGGGGGTCTCGATGCCAGTTGCTTGGGAACAACTTGCTGACCTCAAGAGCGGCGCTCAGTGGACTGTGCAAACGGCACGCGAGTATCTGAGCTTCCAATCTGGCGACCCATGGGCCGAATACTGGTCGACAAAACAGTTGCTGACCCGAGCGATGAAGCGACTGCCGTAGACTTGATTCAGCTGGTCGCTTCAAATCTACAACGGCACTTCAGTCGTCCACGCGAAACCCTGCTTTCAGGGTTACCTGCCAATGTGCAATCCTGCCGCCTTCCATATGACCTCGGGTTTCCGTCACCTGAAACCACTCGATGTTCTTCACGGTCTCCGATGCTTTCTGAAGCGCAACCTCGACTGCTTTATCGGATGACTCGGGTGAGGAGCCAGTGATTTCGATAAGTTTGTAAACATGGCCAGACATACGTGCTCCCAAGACACTACGTGCCTTAACAGTTGGTGGTTGTGCTGACTTCGATATAGAACTGGGCCTTGGACCGTCACTGCATGCGGTCAAACGGAGAGGCGCCGAAGCCCTTTGTCGAGCTAGCTGCGAGCTTCCGTGCCCTTCAGCTCGTCGTGCTTGTGCGAGTGAGTCGCGGCGTACTTCAACTCGAAATGCGCTCCCTTGCCGCTGCGGGTCGGTGGGAAGTGTTCGCCCTCTACGCAGGTCACCTCGAACGTATCTTTGCCATCGTCATGGACGACAGAATAGATACCGGATACTTTCACGCGCTCGCCTGGTTTGTATGCAGTATCGCCAGCCATAGTTTGCTCCTTGAGTAGATGACGAACGCTGGACAGCAACTACCGTACCTTTGCTGCGGGGGTTGGATTCAGATTCTTGCAGAGTGGCCACTGACGTTCCTATCGAAGCGGCCGCGGCACCGCCTGGTCCTCGAGTTTGCAGTAGCAGATGGCGTGGTATCGAGTGTCAAAAGAGGGCACAAGCGCGCCACGACGAGTAGCATGCAACACGTCCCGCCGAGGCGAAACGCGTCTTAATCAACGAGTTGTACTTCCATCCCTTGGCGCAGCCGGGCCGCGAGCCATACGGCCTCTTCCTCATCCTTCGCGAAGGTGATGAAATGGTCGGCTGGCCGTTCGGCGTGAGGCAACGCGATGCTCCAGACGCCGTCGCTCTCTTTGCGGACAACGACGCACGGGAAGACTTGCTGATTTTTTGTGGCCATTGTGCGCCCTCAAAAAGCGCCCTACGCCGTCGCGATGTTCGACGGGTCTGCCAGTGATTCGGCCTATTCGGATGGAAGGACGGAATTTCTTTCGCGGCCCAGGCCCGTAGTCGCATCTTCCTTGGAAAAGCGCCATAGCCCCTGTCGCTGCTCACCTGACTTACTGCGCTACCAGACGGACGCGAGTATGTTCGGAAGACTGTAGCCGCCGGGCACGTTTCAACGCGATAAGTTTCGGGCTAGTGACGGCAGCCGATGCCCCCGGGCATTGCGAGGAGATTTGATACGCCAGCCGCCGATATCGCTAGTGCGAATGACTTGCAACGTCGTGCGCGCCCTTAGTGTTCGCACGATTTCTACGCTCTCGACCTGGATGCCGGCTCCGTGTGTTCATTGTTGCACGCAAACCCTCGCCCACACGAGTTTTAAAAATCATTTCCATACTTTCCGACCAAGGCCGGTGTATTTGACCGAAAGTCTAAAAAGCAAATCCTTGGATTCGGCACTTGTGCTGGCATTGCACTCGGAGCCACGTCAGGTGCCGTCCGAAAAAGAGAAACCTAGAATCTCCCACTGACAGGTGTCTGTGGCTCTCTTCTTGCTGATTGACGGGAACAACCGCCACTGGACATTCGCATGACATCTGCTTCCCTAACTGTGCTCGTTCAACGAGAAGGCATATGGTCCTACGACGGGCGTGTGCTACTCGACGAGATGGCGGCAATGCAAGCCCTCTATTTGGGCGCCAGCGCAAAGTCACGCTTCTCGCAAAGTGAAATAAGCTCCGCCCGAGGGCGTTTCCTTATTGCTCGAACCGTGAAGGGTGAGGCTATTGGTTGTGGGGCGTACAGGCGCCTCGATTTCGATGTCGCTGAGCTCGTCTGCATATATAGTCGAATGCCAAACGCTGGCATCGGAAGAGCTGTGTTGGCGGGACTGGAGTCGAATGCCGCAAAAGCCGGCTACCATACTCTCATGGTCGAAATGTCGAGAACGAACCAGTCGGGAAAGCGGTTCTTCTGGCGCACGGGATTCGAGCCGGCGATTTCCACCAGCGCGGACCTCCGCCTGGAACAGCGCCTTTTTCTGGGGAAAAACGTGGTGTAGCCGCGCTAGCATCCCGTGCAGCAGTTTCAAGCACAGGTCCTCGACCAAGCGAACCGGCAAGAGTCGGCTAACGGCCTTCGAAGCGAGCGCCAATCAGGGTTCCGTATTCACTCTCTGATGTCGCGACAATTCTCCGCATCATCGCGTCCAGCCCCGTGTGGTTGGCTAGTTCGCGGACGAACACGCGAGCAGTGCGCAGAGTGATGGAGTCCGTTCGAGCCTCGGTACCGTCGTCCTCTACGAGAAAGTGGAAACGGTGCGACTCTTTGTCCCCACTCTCCGCGGCAGTGTGGGCTGTAATAGTTATTTTCATGGTCAGCCTTCGAGAATGAGAGCTAACCACATTCAGCATGATGCGAGCCTGATGCCATAGAAAACCTTTCATGCGGTTCTTCTAGGCAAAATCATCAGTTCCTCGTCGCTTGTTCGGGAGGGGCAACTCATCATGCAGCGTTTCTGAGGACTCTTCCGCAGGCAGGAGACGAATTTGAGCCTTCGGGCTTAATTGTCGTGCAAGCGACAACGCTTCGTCCTGGTCGTTTGCTTCCCTGACAAAGACGCCGCCTTTACGAGGAACCTCTACACGCCAGACCCCACCCGCGGCAGGTCGAATGATGATTTCGGCGTCATCAGCGCCCTCATTCGTCAACATGTTAACCCCGCCTTCTCCATCCCACCAGTAGTGCTATTTTCCCATGCCAAAAGGTAAAGCTGATGACTTTCCGCAGCAAGGTGATGTCTGAGATATACAAAGCAAGTTTGACCGACTTTCGTCGATTGCGCCGGCGCACTTAGCGCGCGCGGGAGCTTGCTAGCACAATCTTGCTCGGCAGCTCAAAAATTTAGGAAGAGGCGCAGCTGGGCGCAGTCGGGCGTTGCCCAGTTGCCATAAACCGCTTGATTACGCCAATATGTATCAGCAGAAATTGCGGCTCACCGTAGTGAGCCCGCCGAGCAAGTGAGACATGTCGACGAGTCTCTGCGCAACTAGATTTCGTACTTCGCCTTCGCACTGCCACGTCCCGTACACCGCAAGTAGCGCCGCACCAAGCGCTTCACGCCGAAACTTCTCAAGAAGTGAAGGCCAAACGATTACGTTCACATTTCCTGTCTCGTCTTCGATAGTCACGAACATAACGCCCTTTGCAGTACCTGGCCGTTGACGCACAGTCACGAGTCCGCATCCGCGAGCGAGCCTGCCATTCGGATAGGTCATAAGCGTTGACGCAGGCATAAGACGTTGCTCAAGAAGGATTGGCCGCAAGAGCGAAAGCGGGTGGCGGCCGAGCGTAAGACTCATGGAGTTGAAGTCAGCAATGATGTCTTCCGCTTCGGACGGTGCGCCGAGCGCGGGCGTTCCATCATCTACGCGCGCATCGAAGAGAAGGTCGCGGTCTGGCACAGCGGCGACCGACTGCCAGAGCGCTTCGCGGCGATTGCCGGCCAGTGATGAAAGCGCATTCGCGGCCGCAAGAACCTGGAGGTCTTTCCTGTCCAGTTGAGCGCGTTTTGCCAAATCACTGACGCTTGAGAACACCTGAACTGCTCTTGCGGCTTCGATGCGTTCGGCGGCGCCATCCTTCATTCCCTTTAGCAGAGACAGACCGAGTCTAACTGCTGGCTTCGCTCGGGCATCTTGGCACTCGAGAAATGAGTCCCAGCCGCAAATTGTGACGTCTGCCGGAAGGACCTTTACACCGTGTCGTTGCGCATCCTGGATGAGCTGCGAAGCCGAGTAAAAACCAAGCGGCATGCTGTTCAGCATCGCGGCGAGAAATGCCTCCGGCTCGTGGCATTTCAACCAACTGCTCGCATAGACGAGCAACGCGAAAGACGCTGCATGACTCTCAGGGAAGCCATACTCACCGAAGCCATGAATCTGCTGAAAGATTGACTCAGCAAAATCGCGCTCGTACCCTCGGTCCATCATGCCGTTGACGATGCGGTCGTAGTAGCGGTCGAGGCCACCCTTGCGTTTCCACGCTGCCATCGCTCGGCGCAGTTGGTCCGCTTCGCCCGGAGTAAAGCCAGCAGCCAGGATGGCGACTTGCATGACCTGCTCTTGAAAGATGGGCACTCCGAGTGTTCGACCGAGGGCGACCTTTAACGCGTCGCTTGGGTATGTGACAGGTTCGATTCCTTGGCGGCGTCGCAAATATGGATGCACTGCGCCGCCCTGGATTGGGCCTGGTCTCACGATGGCCACTTCGATGACGAGGTCGTAGAACTCCCGTGGCTTCATGCGGGGGAGCATGCTCATCTGCGCGCGCGACTCAATCTGGAAAACGCCCATCGTGTCTGCGCGAGAAATCATCTCGTATGTGGCGTCGTCCTCAGACGGGATGTCCTGCATCTCGAAGCGTTCGCCGCGTTGCTCTGAGATGATGTCAAGGGTGCGGCGAATCGCTGACAGCATGCCCAGCGCGAGCACGTCAATCTTCAGAAGACCAAGTGCCTCCAGGTCATCCTTGTCCCATTGAATCGCCGACCTGTCCGCCATCGCCGCATTCTCGACGGGTACAAGACGCGTGAGCTTTCCGCGACTGATGACGAAGCCACCAGAGTGTTGCGACAGGTGGCGCGGAAAATTGAGGATTTGCGCTGCTAACGACGCCCACAAACCGATGAGCGGATTCTCGGGGTCCAAGCCAGACTCCGCGAACCGTCGAAGCAGGTCCTGCGAATGGTCGAACCACTGATGTGACTTGGCGACTTTATCGACGATTTGCGGGTCGATGCCGAGCGCCTTGCCAGTTTCGCGAAGCGCGCCGCGCGGACGATACGTCGAAACAGCTGCTGCAATCGCCGCTCGGTCCCGCCCGTACTTCCGATAGATGTACTGGATGACCTCTTCACGCCGCTGATGCTCGAAATCCACGTCGATGTCCGGCGGTTCACCGCGCTCTTTCGAGATAAATCGCTCGAACAGCATGTTGCCGCGCGACGGGTCGACCTCGGTTACGCCAAGGCAATAACAGACCGCACTATTCGCAGCTGACCCGCGGCCTTGACACAGGATGTGCTGACTACGCGCAAAACGGACAATGTCGTAGACCGTCAGGAAGTAGGCCTCATACTGGAGCTCCCGAATAAGCTGTAGCTCATGCTCGATTTGCTCTTGAACCGCGTGCGGAATGCCAGCCGGAAATCGACGATGTGCACCGATATAGGTTTCCTGCCGTAGGTAAGCTTCATGCGTGAAGCCTTCTGGCACGAGCTCATTCGGATACTCGTATCGAAGTTCGTCCAGGGAAAAGTTGCATCGCTCAAGGATGTTGAGCGTCTCCGACAGGGTATGCGGTGGATAGAGGTTCGCCAGACGCAGTCGCGACCGCAGGTGGCCCTCGGCGTTCGGCGCAAGGTCGTAGCCGCAATCTGCGACGGGCTTCCCCATTCGGATTGCCGTCATCGTATCCTGCAGTGGCTTCCTTGAGCGAACGTGCATGACGACGTTTCCTGTCGCTACGACGGGCACCCGGTATTGGTCCGCCACGAACTCAAGGGCACCGCGATGAATGTCGTCCATCGCGCGCTGGTGAAGCGTGAGCCCTACCCAGGCGCGTTCAGCAAAAACGTCGTTCATCCACTCGAGTTGCACAGCGAGCGCGTCTTCTTTTGCAGGGAAGTCGGGCACCAGGATAGCGAGGCAGTCCGGCATGCCTCTCAAGTGCGCATATTCTCTCTCGGGCCTTGAGATGTCATGCGGCGTCAGAAGGTACTCGCCCTTGGCTGCGCGCATGCGCCCTAACGTGATGAGCTCGGAAAGATTGCCGTAGCCGTTGCGATTCTGGGCAAGCAGGATGAGACCGAACGCTGGACTCTTGTCTGCGTTCACAAGCTGAAAGAATGACCCGATGACGAGCGGAAGCTTTTCCTCCTTCGCCTGGACATGAGCACGGACTACGCCGGCGAGCGAACACTCATCGGTGACGGCGAGCCCGGAGTAGCCAAGCTGCGAAGCACGCAACACCAGTTCCTCGCCATGGGACGCACCACGGAGAAAGGAAAAATTAGTGAACGCGAATAGCTCCGCGTAGTCAGGCAACGCCAACGATGGGAAGTCCACGACGACACCTGCTTACCCAAACAGACCGTGGAGGAACCAGCGCGTTTCGTCCGACGTCACGCTTGGTCGCTCGCGGTAAATCCAGTAGCAACTCTTGTCGGCCGCTTCGGCGACGTAATAGTCGCGGGTAACCAGTTCGCGGTCGTGCCATCCTGCTTCAATGCGCTCGCCTGTGGAAACAAGCTTGAGCGGTGAACCGTAGAACGGTCGATGATTCTTCACCATGAGGCGAACCGGTTCGTCGAGCAACCAGGTCGGCCGCGGCAGTCCTACCGGCGGGACGGTCGGCTTCGTCTCGTCCTGAACCGGCACCCATCGATTCGCGTGTTCGGGCCTATGGTCAGAAGTCGGCGCCGGCCGCAACACGTTCTCGGCACCGAGTCTTGCAACGAGGAGTTCGATGAGGCGGTTGTGGTCTTCGGAAGACCCGCCTGGGTCAGGAAACAGTGAGTCGCTCGGCGGCTCGGCCGGCTCTACTTTGGAGGCCGTCAGTCGAACGGCAAGCACAGCAGCCGGCAGTTCAGTGCGTCCGAGCCGCTCCTTGAGCAAGCGCACGAGATGCTCTTCATGCCAGGTCGGCTCAGCAAGAGCGATTTCAAGAGTGGTGGGCTCAACGGCTTGTCGGCCGCGTTCGTGCTCGAGGGATACAGTGGCGTGTGTCAGCGCGAGTTGCTGCGCGCTCAACCAGCCACAAAGCTGCACGATGAGACGTCGCGCGGAGAAAAGCACGGCTTCGGCGTGTTCGACGCGGTCGGGCAGTTCGGTTCGGGCGCTGAAGGTTGGAGGCACATCGAGCCACTGATACAGCTCTGGCGAAAGACCGTAGGCGCGGTCGAGAGAATCAAGCAAATCCACACCGCACCTCTTCTTTAGCCCTGCGCGCGGAAGGCGCCGGATGTCACTCAATGCTCGGCAACCGAGACCTTGAAACCAATCCGCAAACGCGCGGACCTCTTGCACGACCATGAAAGGAAGCGCATCGAGATTTCGTTCGAGCGTGCGCATCTTGAGCACGCGGCATCGGCCACGCTTTGCAAGCAGCCATGCACCTTGTCCTGTTGGTGCAACGCTCATGCGAGCCGTCACGCCTATCGACTTGACGACGTTTCGCAGCTGCGAACAGATACTGCGGATGCCGCCAAACAGACGCAGGCTCGCCGTCACGTCGACTACGATAGTTTCTTCGTCGCAAACGGCAACCTGCGGCGAGAAGCGCAATAAGCCGAAAGCGACTTCGCGCTGCATCTCCCGCTCGCGTTCTACACTTCTGTCGTAGACCGCCGCGTCAGGCGAGAGCGTGGTCACTCCGCCTCGCTTCATTCCTGGGAGCACCCCAGCTTCTCGCGCTGCTGAGTCCATCACAATCACCTTGTCGCGCTCCAGCACGACGCACCCGTGCTCAGTCGGCGGTGACCACCGCGGACGGAACACTTCCAGCGAAAGCCGGGGCAGGAAGATGGCGACGAACACGGCCATAAGGGCTGAGCAGAATCGGTGACGGTTGCAGGGCGACGGACAATGTTTCGGTTCGTGTCGGGCCTCGTCGCTTTACAACATCGACGACGAGGCCGCCGTCAGCCGGTCTGACTCCCAGCCGGAGCGTCGCCGGCGATGCGTCTTGGGCGCTGGCCAGTGGTCGGATTAGCACCAGCAAGGTTTCCGTTGCCTGCGCCGCAAGGTGAAGCCGTCTCAGTGCCTCAGCCCGGATGTGCTGCTGCCAGAACACGAGGGCGCCGCAGGTTTTGGCCTGAAGCACGCGCTCGGCGCACCAGAGCGCGTCCGCAGTCTTCGGCGCTCGCAGTCTCATCAACCTGTTCATTGGCAGCCCGAGAAACGAGAACGCCAACGCGTTAGGAACGTGCGGTGCCTGCAAAAGCACCACTGGTCGTGCGCTCAATTCGGAGAGCGCTGGCCTCAACAACCGCATCTCGCCTATCCCTGGCTGCTGGACGAGCAACTCCACCAACGCTCCAAGTGGCCAGCCGCCGCCAGGCAGCTCGGCGCTTAAAGCCGCATACCCCGTATCGACCGTCTTGCCGTACGCACGGGCGAGCTGAGACCCGCGCCAGAGGCTCGGATGAATCGACTCGATGTGTTGGGGCAAGGCAGCCATTTCGCGAAAGCACTGTATATTTATACAGTATCGTAACTCAAAATCCGAAGCAGTGAATTGCCCCTTTTTGGTCGTCAGAGCAGACGCGTTTGGATATGCTTGTGCGAAAGCACCCGATGCCGGAAATTGCGGATTTCGTGTCGAAGCTGCGTGACGCCTTCGGTGATGCGACCATTGACGAGGCCGTCGCACGTGGCAAGGCCGGAGAGCCGACCTTTTTCGCGCAGCAGGCTGGCCGAACGGTCGGCATGAAACCTGTTGACGATTTCAATCGCTGGGCAGTCGACGGCAGCGTGCGCGACCGACACTACTGCAAGAGTTGCGACGGCTCATGCGTCGGAACAGGTGTGCGATGCAGCAGCGCAGACGACGGGGCAGGCGCGATACGGTTGAATCTCGCCGCGTCGTCTGCAACTGTATTCAGATGAACCAAAGCCTCGAACGAAACAATGGAAAAACTCGATATTGATGACCTTCCAGGCGCGCGCGCCGACCTTCTATGCTTTTTGGTCGCAACAGTCGCTGCGTCACACACGCTGACGTATGAGTGGCGAATCGACCATCTTGTCGAGAGCTGTCGCATTTGGCTCGCGCGAAACGCCGCGGCGATGGACTGGCTCGACCGAGTGCTCCTCGGGCAGCTTGCGCTGAAGATTGCAAAGCGCGAGTTGCAGGACGCCGGCATCGCGGTTCGGCAGTGCGACGTGCCGGCACTGTTCACCCGCGAGATGACGCTCAATCGAGCAAGCACGGTGGTCCAGAAGATGATGAAGCTGTGCAAGGAATCGCTCTGAGCTGGCCAGCCAGCTAATCAACCAAGGAAGACCACGCATGTGTTATTCGGCCCAAATTCAAGCGGACTATCGCAAGTACGTGAAGACCTTCGGCGCGCACATGGACATCGAAGAATTTGCGCGACTCTACTTCGAACGAGCCGAGGGCAGCAGAGCAAAGATTCCGAAGGCGGTCGACGACAGTTTTCGCGACCCGCAAACAGATGAAGAGCGACAAATCAAAGCGTCTATCGACCGGTTCAACGCGGAGCAAACGACCAAGCTTGAGCAGGAGCTTTTCAAACAACGGACCCGCCTCGCGGACGCTGAGCGAACGCTGCAGACCAAGGTGACCAAGGCCGCAACGGAGAGTAAGCGCATCGCGGCAGACAAAATTGACACGTCGCTGCGCCGCCTCGAGGACATCAACCGAACCGAGGCGAAGCCACGCGACTCACGAATTTTTCCTGGAACCTACGCACCTGTGCTTGTCATGGTGAACGGCAAGTACGTGGTCAAGCCGATGCGTTACCAGTGCCGAATTGCTGGCAAACCGGCGAACTACGACGTGAAGTATCCAGGCACCTACAACGCACGACGCGACAACCTCGAAGGATTCTGGAAGCCGTGTTTCGGCTACACGCATGGCGTGATACTTGTTGATGTCTTCTACGAGAACGTCAGCAAAGCAAAGATGGAAGGCACGTTGCTGGAGACTCATGAGAAAGACGAGAATGTCGTCCTCGAGTTTCGTCCGAACAACGGCCAACTGATGCACGTTGCTTGCCTCTGGTCGAGATGGACCGCGCCAGGGCAACCCGACCTGCTATCGTTCGCTGCCATCACTGATGAGCCGCCGCCAGAAGTCGAGGCTGCCGGCCACGACAGGTGCATTGTGCCAATCAAGACTGAAAACATCGACGCGTGGTTGAACCCAGAAGCTTCGGATTTGAAGGCAATGTATGCGATTCTTGATGATAGAGACAGGCCGTACTATGAGCACCGGCTTGCAGCGTAACGACGCATCGGGCGAACGAAGGTGTTGGTATCGGTGCCAGCGCATCAAGGTCGAGCCATTGGCAGCCTCGACACCGTAATTCCCGCGCTTTGATTTGGCGATGCTCCCTGACCCACTAATCGAGCGATTTCTGAAGGCAAGCCGCATATCGACCCTGGGTCGCGGAACACCCCCAATGCGCTAGACTGGCTTAGATTCTCGACAGGAGACTCGGGTGATACGCAAGACGCTTAATGCTTCGCGGCTTCAGCAAGAGGTCGACCGTCGAATTCATCGACTGCAAGAAGTCGTCGAGGATGGAGTGAAGATTCGTGTGCCGCGGCCCCTGTTGCAAGAGCCGGATAAAACAGGCTGCAACTGGAACATGACCAACTTCGGGAACGCAGTCGGCTTCGAGCGTGACATCGAGCGCGTGCTCAAAGCTGCGCGCGCGGAGTACAACCTCAGTACCGAAACGAAAGACGCTAGCAACCCGTTTGAGGACTAGCCACAAAGGCCATCGGCTCCTAAATTTGCCGATTTCATGTTTTTCCCCGGGTTCATGCCTTCGCCGTGCAACTTCGCGTGCGAGCGCCACGTGACGTAGCGGTGCAGACGCTACGCCACGCGGGACGCATTTCCTCGAAGAAATAGGCCCATGCCTTCTCGAGGCTCGATAGTTACAGTTTCATCGACACGTGACCGGGAGCCGGGTCGGGCGTGTTCTCCAAAGTGTTCATCGAGTTGATAACGCCGTAGAGTTCAACGAGCGCTTTTTCTTTTTCCACATCATGCCCACCGACAACGCGGGCCATCTCAGTACGAGACAGTTCTTCCTCGTGATGCAGGTCAACAATAGTCAGTGTGCTCATTTCGATTCACCCTAAAAGTAGTGTGGGGCAAGGGACGGATTTTGATTGAGCGGTTCGAATTTTCGCTCGCTTAACCATATCCACGTTCTGTGCCAAGCGCAGCTCCGACACTACCGAGGGCCTAACTTTATGTTTACATGGAACAATTCCGGATTTCTCCTTTCTAGGATGTCGAGTCGCGGCGGCGACGTGTGTGATTGATTGCGACACACGACAAAGCTTCTGTTGGTCACGTTGAAACATTCCGGCCGTGTCTGTCAGACAGTGAGAGCCGCCCCACCCAGCGAGTCGCCGGGCACGGTCTGCACGCTAATCTCGGGTATGCGTGACGAATCTGAAATCTCCTCGTCGGGCTCGCAGCACGCTGTTGGTACCATTACGTCGTCGCATATGACTACAACCGACGAGGGTGGACGGGCAAGGAATGGATATTTTCTACTACTGGCAAAAACTCGAGCAAGACTTGAAAAGTAGTCGCGTCGGCTACTTTGCTTTCAACAGCCCCAAGATTGGTGAACTCAAGCAGCGGTTGCCCAAGCGCCTATGGGTTTTCAAAACGCCAAAGGGCATGAAGGGCTCGGTTCAACTGCTTGGCGCATTGCTGGTCAGTGATGAGCCCAAGGTTGCCGTGAACAGCGAGTATTCTCATCTGCTTTACTACGACCCGTTTTCACCGCAGTCGACGATGTTCACCGATTCGGACACGCGAGAGCGAATCGAGGGCGTAACCCGCCTCCTTCAGCATCGTCTCCTCCACGCATTCAAATCGAATTTTCAAGGTGACGCGGGACTGCAGGCACTGGAATCAAACGTCGTGCGCGAGCTGGAAGCAATGACGGCAGATTGGGCGAAGGTTCAGATGCTCGAGCGGGTAAAGGACCGAAAGAAGGTTCAGCCAATCAATCCATTCGCGCAACCGTCACGTTGATTTCAGTGAATATCGTCGCAGCCTTTAGAAGTCCGGCTGAAGTAGTAGCCTGACACCGTCAAGAAGGTTTGCGGTCAACTGAGCCCACGGCCTGGCGCAGCAGGCGCCGGAGCTATTGACGCTGGGGCACCGTGCGGGTCCGACGGGCTAACCGGGTCATTGAAGGACCAGTTGAAGGCCAACCCTATTGCCAACAGTTGCTGCAGGCACACTGGCGAAGGCGACTTCGGCTTGATAGCGCGGGTGTCAGACCTGCATCCTCAGCCACCTCGGGATGACTTAGAGACGACCGCTATCGGGATATCGCAGCGGCCTGACGGTAGCGCTTGCTTCGCCTAAAGTTTATGGCCACTCCTGCCGTAATCCTCGATGCCAACAATAAGATGGACACCGAGGAATCATGGCCTTATTTGGGAACAAGATTGCAGCACTGGGCAGCGGACTGAAGGATTCGTTGTCGGAGGCTAAGGCAAAAGCGGCTGCGCTCGCCGAGCGTGTGGAAATTCCCGCCGCGCTGAGTGACGTTACACAAGCAGCATCCAACAAAGCTAGAGACTACGCAGCGGCTAGTCGCGAGCACGCCGGAAAGCTTGTCGAAAAGGTGAGTGACCGTCTCGGCGACCTCGACTATGAGGAACTTCGTCGCCGCGAAACACGGGCGCCGGAAGGCCTCCGACTCCGCACATCGCTCCGCGGTAATTGACCGAACAGCCTCGCACTCGAGCCTCGCTCGTGATGCGTAGTTGATGGTGACTTCAGCGAGTGTTTAAAAAATTGCGAAGAAGATGCACAATGTCACCCGCTCGTCGTAGGGCTTCCTTTCTAATGTATCCCTTTATGTATTGGGCGCCCTCCACCTTCGCAGTTAAAAATTGAATCGACCGATTTATGCCGAATGTCGTCGAATTTATCGTCCCCAAAGCAAAAAAAGCTGCATTGGATTTCACGCTGAAGCCGGCCGATTTCCGTGCTCAGTTTGGACCAGCCGCTCCGCCGACTTTGCCATTGCCTAGCCCATCTCTTAGCAAGCCGCAACTATTAGCTGACGCTTTGGATTGTGGATACGGTAGAAACATTCCTCCAATGCCCAGCCTTTCTGCTGCTGAGCAAAGCGCGCTTCAGAAGCACCTCCGAACTCAGCTGAATTTGACACTCACGCTTTTAAAGCAGTCTCAGCCACCTCTCGGCGATTGGGTACTTCGACCGTTCGCGCCGATACTCGAAAAGACCGCTAAAACGACGGACTCTTTTGCACTGGGGATGCTGTATGCGCGAGTCGCTACGCGGCTGTGGGGCCAAGCTCGCGGCTTTGGCAGTATCGTAGAGTTCTGGCACTACGGTGTACTGGCCAGTAATGCGGCAAATTTTATGTCGGGAGTTCTGTGGGAGGAAGAAAACCCAGACTTTCTGGTTAAGTTCGCCAACGGACTCTGGGCTTGCGTAGAAGCGAAGGGGGCGCTGAGCGACAAAGACAACGCCGTTTTGAAGAAGGGGTTATCCCAAGCTTGCAAGTTAGCAGCAGTAAAGTGGCAGCATGGTAGTGCAGCGACTCCATCAATCGTTTATCCGGCGGAGCATGCCTGCTCGATGACGTACTTTGAGCCCACAAGCAATGCCCTGCAGGTCATGTTCATGGACCCTCCCGCAGAAGCCGTCGACGCACCGCCGGAGGAGCCCAAGGGTCCGCGGTTATTCAAAGACGGAGGTGATTTTCTGCGCTGGGCACAAGCTCTAGAGCAGTTTGAAGATTTGGCAAGCTCGTCTGACGCACCAGTTCCCGTGGAGCTGCAGCGATTGGGGGCGCACCGATTCGATTGGGCATCCTTCCCAGGTGAGCAAGACATGTGGGTCGGAATCCCCAGAAACATGCGTCAACATTCGGAGCAGTTGAATTCAGCTTTAGTCATCCTTGAATGGCTTGTTCCCTATCTAACTCGATGGAGGCGGGAACCAAGCGTTACGGTCAGGGGCGTCAATAGAAGGCTTTTGAACATGGCGCGTTACGCAGCCAGTCGAGCGAATGCTCCCACGCCGGGATGGTCAGACTCCGAGGCATACTTGTGGAGCCGCTTGGCGTTGTTCCTTAACGGATACAGAGAAGGAAATGGGGAGGTCTTCCAATGGTCGGACGTTCTCCGCGATATCTGGCGATGCGACTTGCTCCCGGGCTTAGATGCGGATTTGGACGTACCTGCCGACAAAAAAGGAACGTTTAATCGCCTCTGGAACGTGTTTGACCGAACAGCCCGGCGCGAACGCAGATACTGGCAAGGTCGAAGCAACCTGGAGCGTAGAGACGCGGCGAGCGCTCCTTTCGCTCAGACCTCTCACGGGCTACTCATCGTTAGCAGACGTTGGGCCTTGGTGGCAAATGAGAGTCCTCCTCGCGGAAGAAATCGTTCGTTGAATCGACTAGATGAGTAGATTGTGAGATAAAGAGCTGATAGCAAACGTCTGGCAAGTGGTCAGCCACTGGCGCGGAGACTTCGAGGAACACCGTTTGGCCCCATATGATATCGAGGTGGTCTCAAGCGCGTTTCGGCACATTGACGACCTGGCAAGTCGTGCGTTGCGTCGAAAGCTGCCATGATTCCCAGCAACATCTCCGTGTACCCGTGCTATCGATGTCACCAATGCGCTACACGCGGGGCTCTCGCACGAGGCACCACCACTCTGCAAAATGACCTATGTGGAAAAGTCGCCCGTGAAGTGCGCGTCACGCCGCTGAGGGAGCGGTGTCGAAACCGCAGTGCCTGAAAATTGCGGAGCGAGCGTCATCCATGATTCCGCTCTCCTGGACATCCTCCGGAAACGCAGAAAGGTCCACACGTTTGTGGCCGCACAATATACTGTGCGTAATGTTTGCGACGAGCGACCAGAAGATTAGGCAGTGGGACGCCGCATGATTCAGATGGAAGTAGATGTGCTTTTCTTCATCGGACCACAACGGCGGAAGGACGATGGAACTTCTGTCTCTGTCGTTGCGCAGTTCAGTAAGCCAACCGCGGTCGAGAAGGTATTGCGGAGAAGGTAAAACGAACAACGCTGGCAGTGATTTGCGCAACTCCATTGCGTTGTTTTGCCACGTCCTCTCCACGTCGGCCAAAGTGTATTTGGCCAGAATCTCGCCCTTGTATGTCAGGTCGTGAATGGACGGCAGGCCGTCGCAGGCTTGGAACTGTTCGTTCGCGATGGTCATCCCGGCACGACGCAGCACCTCCGCTTGAAACTCTCCAATCTCTTCGTGCTTCGCATTAACGGATAGCTGCGGAAGACCATCGGCCGCTTCACAGAGCACAACGAACCGCGACGGCGGATACACTCGCTCAAAAGCGTTGGCAATAGGCCCTCCGCTTAAAGCTGCATCATGGATTTCTTCGAAGGACGGATGTAGCGATAAATCGGCGATTGCGCAAAAGACAGCCATGCCGCGAATCATGTCGCGCTTCGCAGATGAGGACACGGAAGCTAAATGCCTAATCCCAGCTCCGTAGTGTGTGGTGGAGATTGACTGGATGGTCTGGCTGATGCGCTGCTGCAGCCAATCGCCTTGGTCAATCTTCTGGTAAAGGCCGTAATAAAGAAGCTGGTTGGCGGATGCGAATCCTTCAAGCAAGTCGTTGGTCTTGATTTTCTGGGACATGATTTTTCGGAGCGTCGCTTCTTCATCGTCGGAGCTAATTGGCACAGACTGCCGCCACTCATCAACGGGAGAGTCACTGAATGCCACTCTGAGAGCTTCGCCAGTGCGCAGCCGTTTCTTCACAACTTCGTCGGGCTGCTCAAATACAGATTGTCCGAGCTGCAGATTCCACCATTGGCTTCTAAAGCCTAGGAAGACCTCTTGCCGGCTGTATTCCGGCTCTTCCGCTAGCACAGACTTGGACGTCCTGATGAGAGGCAGCGCAGAAACGCTCGCAAAGCGTCGACTGAAAAGTTGCTGTATCAGCTCGGCACCAGCGGCTCGAGGAAAACGCTTGAACAGGTCCAGTTGTCGGCCGCGCAGTCTTGCGAGAAACGCGCCGATACTGGTTCCATGGCCTTGAATCCAGTGAGCGAGCTCGTGCTGGATGACGGATTCAACTTCTCGCACATCAGAAGGTTGGTCTTGCAATCCATCCTTCGCGTTCTGCGCCCAAGGACGGATGCGCTCCTTATTGAAGCCAAGATACTGCGAATGCGGCGAATAGAAGCCGTCTCCTGCAGCGGACCGAAGCGAGACTCTGGCGACGAGCGGCGACGGTTTGTATGCCATAGCGTGCCGCGCGTTGACGCGCTCGCTCCCTGAGTCGTCGTTCAATCGAAGACGAGCCCGCCAACGTGCCTATGAATCCGTGGGGAGTCGTCTACCCAGGCTACCCTTCTAGCCTTCCTCTTCGTCGGTTTTCTGCTCGACCTCTATCGACCTGTCTCGCGCAAGCTCCTTCAGCTTGTTGTACGCAAAGAGTAGGGTTTCCTGGGCAGCTTTCGTGATAACGGCTGTGATGATGATGTCCACCACATTGATGTCACGGAGAGGCTTGCGTGAGACCAGCGCTTCCTCGTCCTCATCCTCGGCAGGCTCAGCCTCGAGATGAACGTCCGGATAGGCCTCGCGAAGCGCCTCGAGGACGGCCTGCACGTCGATTTCAGCTCCCTTCAGCTGCCATTTTTCCGACACAGTGGCTTCATCATCGCTCATGCTGCAACTCCGCTGTTTAGTCGAACCGTCCAGCAATCCTGAACGAGACTTCTCGGATTTGCAAGCGACCGCCGATGAGAAATTTGGTCACCATTACGGGAGCGAGCTCCGGCGGCTGCGGAAAGAAATGGCAATTCATCGGTTGCCCGGGTGTATCTTTAAACACAGACCGACTGCCAATCAGCAGATGTTTGCGGCCCCAACTGTACGCAGCTGCCGAAAAGTCTCGAATTCAGCTTGACACAGCATCGACGGGCGCGTCTTCGGTGGTCGTGCCCTTGCGTACGCGACGTCCTGACGCCACGCCCCAGCCCGGGAAGTTGCTCTGTGCCGCCGCCTGCCTAGGCGAAGTCCTGCAAGTTCTCAATGACTCCAGCCAAGTCGCGAAGGTACGACGGTAATGCTTTGTCCGTGAATCGAGCGCTCAATTCTTGGAGGTGCCTGTCGGCCAGGCGCATCCTGCGTGTGGCCAGCGCCAACATGAATTCCGGAAGAGCTCCACCGCCGCCTTCGCCCCACGCTTCAAGCTCAGCGTCGATAACGTTGAACACTGCGGTACTGCACTCGTCGTCCACCGAGTACAGAAGTTCGGACGGACTCGCGGCACGTAGGAAAGCGGCGCGAAGAACCGCATCGTTGTAGTTCTCGAAGTTGGACGGACAGACCAGAACGTGACCGTACACACTGGACGTACCCAGTGCGCTACCCAACGGATTCGTCTTCTTCGCGCCCAAGCCTTGGTTATCCGCACGAACGCACGCAAGCATGTTCGACACGACAGCGTATATGTCAGCCTGCGAGATGCACTCGCGACGGTCTTCTGTATCCAAGTAGACGAAATCGCGGGCGATTGCCAACGCAGGTCTGCAGCCACTGAAGAACAATCCGTCTTTACTTGTTGCCGACGCATCGAGTTCTTGCAATCGAGCATCTAGCTCTGCCGGCAGCGCTTTCTCTTCGCTCATGCGCTGCAGTAGGTTGTACTCGTCCTCCCATGCGGTTGCCGACGGCGCAAGCACTGGAAGCATGAAATTGAGCGCGGAACGCACGGTGAACGTGTCGCGGCCTCTTTCGCCGTAGCTCAAGAACATCTCGAGTTCATCCAGTGCTTGACGAGTCTGGGCAACGGTAATGGCCGAGAGGTAGGCAACAGCGCCGCCTGGGACCAGCGTACGCATGCGTGCGTTGATTTCACGAGCGTGCGCGTGATTGCTCAAACAGCCGAAGACGACTAGCGCACCTCCCCCTGAAACGCTCGGCAGGCCCTCGAGGGAGCGAGTCACCGTAGCGGCTCCGACGACGGCTTCCAGCCTCGCTTCCGCGACCAGCTTCGCGAATCCGTCATCGGAGATGCCGACGAGCATGACGTAATCCAGAGGAGCAGGCGAAAATCTGCGCATCATGCGGACAAAATCCGTTCGGAGCAACTTGTCCGCTTCGAGGAGCCGCTCACCGTCGATTTCAGTTCCCGCAGACCAGACGGAAGGTCTGAAGCGTGTTACATCCAGGCGGCCTGTTCGGGCGAGTCGCTCTATGGCCTTTCTCGCATCCGGCGGTTGCGATGAACTGCGAACTGCCAGTCGCCTCACAGCCCGCTTTTCAAGCAGGAATTGGTCGCCCTCGAGTTGGGCAAGAAAATACCCGGCATTGCAATACGGGCAATTCGCCGCCTGATGGTTGCTGATTGGCGTATAGCCGTACAGACCGTCGTTCCGATAGGTCAGGTTACAGACAATTATGCCGTTGTACTCCGTAGCGCCCGCCTCAAGATAGAAAAGCGTGACAATGCGGTCCTCGCCGGCCTTGATGCCGGTGAGCCGTTGCGCCAGCCCACCTGAGGTCGAGGCAGAAACGAGGAACAAATCCGTCGGCCGCGTGCGCGGCAGGTTCTCGACCCCACCGTAAGAACTGAACGACTTCACGGGCGGCTGCTTCTCCCACAGTTCGTGCGTGATGGCCATGCGCGCCATCGCAAACGCCACGGCGATGATGGGGGCCGTGTCGACAAGAATGCGTGAAGGTGCCTTTCCGGTTGTCGCAGCAAGGGCGAAGAACGCGACTACGGCGCACGCCTCTGACGTCAGAAGCGGCGCACTTGCTCGCAAAAATTTGTTGGAGTGCCGGCCCGACAGCTTCCCGAAATGCACGCCGGGCGGTGCCTCCACCAAACCCCCTCCGCGGTGAAACAGGTCAAACAACCATCCGCTCGACAGTTTCGAGTTGAGCACTTCGGGCTCGCCCGGCGTCGCCTCTTCGTCGCTGTATTCGAACGGTGTCGCCAGAACTTGAAACTTTCCTGCAGGCTCCTCGCGGATAGACAGAAGACGAATCTTCCCTCCAATCCCTTCGAAGTAGCGACGGGCGCGCGCCACTGCTACGCCGCCCGCAATCAATCGAACTATCTCATCCGTCGCAACGAATGGCGCAAGCACGTAAATGTCTGCGGTCGCCGGATGCCGGTCGAAGATATTCCGAACGTCCTCGCTCAGCGTCGATTCGGTGAAGTCATACTCGTCATAGACCAGAAGGCTGGCTTCGCCCTCATATGCGTCTCGACGAAATCTTGTTGTTAGACGAAGCGCGCTCATGCTTTCAATGCAGGGGAACGATTACTCGGATAGACGAACCCACCAACAGCTCATGCCTTGTCGGGACCGTGACGATGCGCCGCTCAACGTCGAGGAGTTGCGGCTTGGGCATGCCGGGGCGTGTGAGCGATGTGGCGGGCTCCATCTTGAATTTAAGGTCGCCCTCCATGAAAGTGCGATACCCGAAGATTCTTCCTGTACGAACTTCGATTGCGCCTCGCAGCAACTGCAGTGCACGCAGAACCTCGTAGAGTCCCATGCCACGGTGCCCTGGCCTAAGGTCTGTGATACCCGGTTCGTAGTGGCGTTCAAGGCAGGCATGAACCACTTTCCATTCAAGGTCGAGCGGAACATCGTCCTGAATCGGTTTCCGTAGAAACGACGCGAAAAAGCCTGGGCCGGAATCGAAGATGGACAGCTCGAATGCGTCTATCTTTGCGGCTTCCTCGCCAGTGGCCTTCTTCGCAGGTTTATCGAGCTCTATCCGCTTCAAGACGATGCCTCGAATGCCGTTCTTCCGAATAGGAAGACCGGATAGCTCTGTTTTGCCATGTGTGTCGGAGTTCTCAAAGAGCTCCGACACAACCGTGGCCAGAGCAGAACTCCATTTGACTGCGGTCGACGTTGAAAAGTCTGTGCCTGCCTGCAGGGCGACCAGCTCTTCAAGTAAGGATTCGAAGTCATCACGGGCAATCATCCGGCCGCCATTGCCGTATAAATCCGGCGGCGTGCCACGCCCCCGACTGTCGGCGCAAACCACGACCTGCGTATCGGAAAACATGTCCGTCTTCAGGCGCTGTTTGAAGAGTCTACGACGTGCAGTCTCTATATCGGCGCTCGCCTGTTCCACATCCATCCCTTCAATCGAGTGATGGGCGTCTTCCAGCGTAATTGCTACCGCCAGCAGAGGAAAAAGGGACGGCGACGCGAGTACCCGCTTTGCAATCTGCGCCCCCCAGCGGAAATGGATATCGGCGTGGCGACTCAGAGTGAGCAGACGTTGAATGGCCAGCACCTCCGACCGCGCGACATCGTCGGCCATATCGGATTCGAAGCTGTCGGGTACGGTAATCTCCGCGGTCGTGTCGTGAAGGACGACGTCGCGCTCAAATCGTTCGCCAACTAGGTCGAACGGCAATCGAAAAGCTAGCAATCGAGGCTCAGCCATAGTGGACTTACTTGTGAAGAAGATTTCGCAAGTCGGACGTTGCGTTTGCGGTCTGACGGAGCTCTGTGAAGCCTCTCGGCGTCTTCGCCGTCATTCAGACCTTGATGGTAATCGCTTTCACCAGCGAGATGTGGGTTTCCGTGCCAAGCATGAATCTGCGAGTCACGGGACTTGCTTCGCCCGACAGCGGCCTCGCCATCCATAGCGAGCGAGCATGGGGACCGCAGTCGATATGTCCGAGCCGGCTACTCTGTACGTTGGACTAGCGCGATGGGCGACGAAGTCGAGAGGTCAGCCGTAACGGATTCTGGTCAACGCAGTTCGCATAGCGACGATTGCCGCCTTGCACGCCTTCGCATCGTTTCCGAACAACGCAAGAGCTACAAACGGTGACTTACCTCCGAGCGTCGTAAGGCTCTCTTCGATTTCACCAAAAATCCGCTCACGGTTTTTTGCGCTGTTGATATAGCGACCGGGCGGAAACCACCCGCCGAACTCGATATCACCTCTCTCCGCGCGGGTGTGCTGACAAGCCAAGCCCGCCAGAATTTCCACGACGTCGAAGTGCATATCGAACTCCGACTGAGATGTGAATTCGTGACCCACCTCGGTCCAAAGGGTTCGATGCATCCAGAGGCTGACCGGGACACGATGGCGTGCGAAATCCTTGAGCAGCTTCGCCGAGTCTTCCTCGGCAAAGAAACTTGGAGGCAATGCAACTGTGACGGGGGTGTCGTAGCCTCTTACTTTCACCTCGCCGTCAAATAGGGGGCGCATTGCGACCATGTTGTCGCCTAGCGATGCGCCAAGGAGCGCGGCGTAGGTAAGCAGGGTCGTAGGATAGTGCTGGAAGTCTATCCACGCGGGATATCCATCATGTCGTCGTATTGCCTCTATGCGCTCGCGTGCGCGCCGCAGCACGAGGGCGTTATCGCTGGTTCCCCATCGACCAACGACCGTCGCCACACCGACCAAGACTGAGCAAAGCGAGTCATAAGAACGGACTCTGGCCGTCACCGAGTCGACGTTCGGCATGGTATTCGTGTCCGCAAACGGGCCGTCTCGCAGTTTGGCCGCGAGGTCGTTCGCCAGCCCATCGACGAGGTCAGAGTAGCGGATTCGATGCTGCGGCTCGCTCAGGAAGCGCTTTGCCGACGCAACAGCGATGTCCTTAGAGAGTGGATGCGGTTTGTCGAACTCTTCGATGGACTCGATTTTCGAATGCAAGTCGTCGAAGAAGCTGTCCGCATCGCTAATCGGTAGAACTTGGCCGTAGCGCCCAGCAATCAGGTCACGTGCGGCCTGACCCGGTTCGCCTCTAGATGCCCAGTACATTGAGTAGCGGCGCGAGGGAGCGCGCTCGATACTTGCCCGCAAAGCTGTATCCCAATCGGCTGACCAACCGCAGGTCAGGACGCCGAACTCGTCGAATACTCGGTCCAGGAATCTGTTCATCTCCGCCGCATACTCTTCGAGCTCGGTCGGGGTGTTTCTGATGCGTGTGTCGAGGTAATCGCCATGCACCTTTACCACGCAACACCCGAGGTGAGCGAAAGGCGGAAGCCCTGCCAATTGGTCCGGTCCGCTCACAACGATGGGAGCAATGCCCTCGTCCTGGAGCGCGCGCTCGGTGAGCCGGTCGAAGTTCGTCGTGACGATAAGCCTCACGTAGCCAGCGCGCACGAGTTTCGCGATAGCTCGATGAGCCTTGGTCGGCATCTTCGCGCCGTCTTCGCGCTCTTGCTCGGTCGGCTCGAAGTAGCTCCGCAGGAGCGCTTGACGCTCGTTGGGTGTCTTCGCAACAGCGTCGAGCAACTCACCGTAGTCGGGCTGGCGTCCAAATCTCTCGACGTACCACGCAGCGGGGTCCGGCTCACAATTCGCGTTTTCCAGCCGTGCAACCTTTCTCACCAATTCGAGGACGATTTCCCAGCCGGTTGGGATACGCGATGAGCGCGAGACTCCTGAACCGAGTAGAAGCGCGTAGACGCCTCTGTTGGACTGCATGGAGAACGCGAGCGAGATGATTGGGTCGAGCAAAGCTGCTCTCCTTTGCCGTGGACGGAAATTTGAAGTTTACAGGGAGCTCGATGACAGCGCACCTGGTCTACGAGGTAAGCGGCAGGCGCCGAAAGCTGATTTTGGAACTCGGCGATTTAATCGTAGCCATCCACCTCGTCACAGTTCGTTGCGTTCGCTTTTGTACAGTAAACCTATATAGTCGTTTGCGACATAAACCTGTATCCGAGCAGAAATCGGGCGGAGACACCGAAGTGCATATTGCATCCATCTACATCAAGAACTTTCGAGGAATCAGCGAGTTGTTGTGGACGCCCCAGCCCGGCGTCAATTGCCTCATCGGTCCAGGGGATAGCGGGAAGACGACGATTCTCGATGCCATCGATTTGCTGTTCACGGAACGGCATAACGTCTCCATCGACGACCTCGACTTTTTGGACGCGTCGCCCGTCAACCACATCAGCATCTCTGCCGTCATCGTGAACCTTCCCGATGAGCTCCTGCGTGATAACAAGTATGGGCTCATGCTCGGCGGGTGGAATTCTGAGGCGAACGAGTGGCGGTCGGAACCGGGGGAGGCCGAAGGGTTCCGACCGGCGCTGACGCTCAAGTTGGACGTTGACGAAACCCTTGAGCCGGTCTGGTATATCCCAAACCATCACGACCCGGACGACAAGACGAGACGCGTGCGATATTCCGACCGCAAGCAGATGGCCCCCGCCCGCCTTGGTGTCTACGCGGACCGCCATCTGTCATGGGGGCGTGGTTCGGCTTTGTCACGGGTCGGGGAGCATCCGGAGCGCCTCCCAGCCGACCTGAACGAGCTGCTACGCGCCGCGCGCGATACGTTCGCCGAGCGCAGCTCGCATACTTTCGCAGACGTGATTGAGGTTGTCGTACCTGATATTGCGCGCTTGGGCGTGGAGATGAGGAATCGGCTCGCCGCGAACCTTGACCACACGAGCTTCTCCACCAACGCCAGCGGAGTTGTGCTGCATGACGGCAACGTTCCTCTCCGATGCATGGGTACCGGTTCTTCACGCCTTGCCGTTGCGGCGCTTCAGAGTGCCGAGTCAGCAGGCCGCAGCATCTTTCTAGTCGACGAACTGGAATTCGGCCTCGAACCGCACCGCATCTCCCTGCTCGTTAGCCACCTTCGAAAGCGCGTAGAGAGTAGCGGTCAGGTCTTTTTAACGACCCATTCGACGACGACCTTGCGCGAAGTCCGGTTCGACGAGGTGTTCGTGTGCCGCCGAGACGCCCGGAATGGAAAGGTCACGATGGTCGCGGTCAGCAGCAGCGTCACCCCGGTGCTATCCGCGAAACAGTACGTCCGCGACAAGGGCGAGGCGCTTCTTGCTCGGTCCATTCTCGTGTGCGAGGGGCAGACCGAAATTGCGTTGTTAAAGGGATACGCCGAAGGCACAGACAGGCCATTCCAAGCGAACAACGTCGCGCTCGTCGACGGCGGAGGCTCATCGGCCGCAGATGTGGCTGTGCACTTTCGCCACCTTGGTTATCGCACCGGTCTGCTCACAGACAGTGACATCCCGCCGAGTGCCGCACAACAGGCTGCTCTCGACAAGGCTGGTGTTCACCGCTTCGAGTGGGGTGACAACCGTTGCACTGAACAGGAACTGCTCCTCGGCACGCCCGTCGAGACTCGTCGGTTGCTGCTCCGGCTGCTGGCGCGCGAGAACGGCGAAGCACGAGTCATCGGTGAGATTTCCACGATAGCGAAGATGAAATTCGAATCGCTGGAGCAGATTGAAGGTTACCTTGGTGACGCAGAGAAGCTGCGCCAGATAGGGAAGCTTGCACATGCATCGAAATGGATGAAGCGCGACTACGACCTTTGCTTCGAGATTGGGAAGTCGTTGCTTGCGCCTTGGAGTCTTATCGGCGGTGGTGATACGGACGACCACATCACGCATATTTTCAGCTGGTTCGACGGCAATGCTTGAGGCCACCGTAGCACAGATGATGGCGTCGCGCGGCGGAGCCATTGAGGCGCCAGCCGGCACCGGCAAGACCGAGCAGATTGCGCTGGTCGCACGACATGTGCCGGGCCGACGGCTCATCCTGACGCATACCGTGGCGGGAGTCGACGCAATCCGCAGGCGACTTCGCCGTCTTAGCGTCCCCGCCGACAAATGGCAAGTTGATACACTGTCGGCATGGGCTCATCGGTACGCGATGGCATATCCGGATGGCTCGGGCCTTGCTCGGACGTGGAGTGCCCGCGACCGCGATTGGCCGGCGGTCATTCGTGCGGCCGCAACTCTTATTGAACGTGGGGCCATCAATAGCGTCCTTCGTGCGTCGTACACGGGCGTACTCGTCGATGAGTATCAGGACTGCACGCGCGACCATCATCGCCTCGTCTGTGCTTTGGCAGGGGTCCTTCGGTGCTACGTGTTCGGAGACCCGCTGCAGGCCATATTCGGTTTTCGCGCCGAAGAGATGGCTGACTGGGACAAGGACACTCTCACCCGGTTTCCGCTGGCTGGCCGACTCGAGACACCCCATCGATGGATAGCGGCAGGAAACGCGGAGTTGGGGAATTGGCTCATCGCAGGCCGCGCTGATTTCCGCGCCGGTCGATTCGACTTTACCCGTGCTCCCGAGTCGGTATCGTGGACACGGTCCGAGCAGAAAGCAGGGGCGAACGAACTCGCCCAGCATTGCTCCGTCCGGATGGAGGATGGGCATACGTTGAGCGTGCTTCACTCCAGCGTGAGCGACACACGACGCGCCGACCTGGCAAAGCTCATCCGTGCCACCACTGTCGAGCCGGTGGGCGGTCAATCTGAGCGTGAGTTTTATCGAGCACTCCGAGACCTTCAGGGCATGAATCGCATGGAGGCGGTGCTCACGCTCGCGGGGACCGTCTACAGCGGCGCGGATGTCTCGGGTAAGCGAAAGCGGGTTGACACCCTGCTCAAGAATACAAACCGTATGCGAATTCCAGCGTCTCCGGCCGAGTTGGCACTTCGAGCCGTCGCACAAGGCAACTCGCTGCGCAGCGTCGCCGACTTCTTCTCCTGTTTGGAGCGGGAGTTCGGGGTCACGGTGGTTCGGCCCGAACTGTCTTATTGCGTCGGCGCCGCGCTCCGGCATTGCATCGAGCATCCCGATGTCCACCTCGACGACGCCGCCTTTCAAATTGCGAATGCCCGTCGTGAGCGAGGCCGCATCATCCGAAATCGCTCGGTCGGCAGCACGCTGCTTGTGAAGGGCCTAGAGTTTGACCACGTCGTCATCACGCCAGATGCCTGCACCTCTCGGCAAAACTGGTACGTGGCGCTGACCCGCGCGAGTCGTTCCGTGAAAGTGCTATCGCCGAAGGCACGCTTCACCATCTGAGCTGTCAAAGAGACTTCTTCTTGGGTTACGGATAAGGCCTTGTAGTCGGGAAGAAGCTCTTTTCTCCTCTATAGCGTAAGAGATTTAAATGTGACCGTTTGCTTGCGGAGATGCCATCGCCTTCATTTGCGTACCTGAAGAGTGAGGGGCCGTTAGTCCAATCGACCTTGTTCGCCCAGTTCGACGAGCGTGTCGACCACATGACGTACCTTTGGCCGCAAATGCGCCACCTTCGGCCAAACGGCATGCACGTCAATGAGTTCGCTCGAGATGTCGTCGAGCACGGAGCGCAGCGCTCCAGATTCTAGGTGCGGTCGGAGTAGTGACATCGGCATCTGGCAGAGGCCCAGGCCAGCAAGTGCCGCCTCGACAATGGAGTCGCCATCACTTATCTGATGGGTTCCTGGGGGTGAGATGCGCTTCCCCTCACCGTTGACGTGTACTCGCCATGACAGAGGTTGCCCACGTCGGTATCCGACGATACACGAATGGGCCTCGATATCTTCAAGCCGGTTCGGTGTCCCGTGCTGTCCGAGGTAGGCAGGCGACGCCGCAATCACCATGCGCTGCCTGGACAATCGGCGCGCGACGAGGCCGCTTGAGCTTTGAAGTTCACCAAAACGGACAACAAGGTCGACGCCTTCCTCAATCGGGTCGATGAGATGGTCCGAAAACGTCATCGTGAACTGCAGGTCGGGATTCTTCCTCGCGATGTCCAGCAAGATTGGAACGAGTATGCGGCGCCCAAACGCTGCCGGCATGTCGATGCGTAGCCGACCGACAGGACGATGAAGTTCCGGTCCGAGCGCGGTTTCTGCCGTGGAAATTTCGTCGAGCGCGGAGGCGCACGCGGCGAAGTAGGCCTCGCCATCGGCGGTGAGCGAAATGCTTCGGGTTGTGCGGTGGAACAGCTGAGCGCCCAGGCGCTCCTCCAGCTTCGCTATCGCTTTCCCTACAGCGGATTTTGTCAGCCCAAGTTGCTCGGCGGCGTCCGTGAAACTGCGCGAACGTGCCGCCGTGACGAAGATAACAATCCCACTGAAACTATCGACCTGCGCCATGACCAGCCCTATTGAAGAGTTTGATTCCTCATATAAGGCGGCAAGCCGGCCATTGTCAACCGGGAGTGACCAAGCGGAGCACGAGGTGCCTGTGCCATCAGATTTTGACCGCGCAACCCGAATTGGCCGCCTCGATGGCCGCGTTTGCGATGCGCAGTGCGCGGATACCGTCCCTAGGCGTTGCCGGCATTGGTGCGTTCTGCTCGAGCGCCGTCAGGAAACGGTCGAGCTCGACTCTGTACGAGTCAGCGTGTCGCTCGAGGAAAAAGTTGAGGAGCGGCTCGCGCGCCTCCGTCCTTTCGCTCGTCCAGCGACGCAGGCTCGATGGGCGATGATTCTCGTTCAGTAGCATGCCCTTCGAACCGAAGACTTCAACACGCTGGTCGAAGCCGTACACAGCCTGACGCGAACCGTTGATATGGCACTGCTTGCCCGACGCCGTACGAAGCAACACCATCACGCTGTCGTAATCCGGAAGCTCTTCAAGGCCCGGGTCGACCAGACGGTTACCCATTGCCATCACCTCGACTGGGTCCTCGCCGAGCATCCAGCGAGCCGTACGAAATCGTGGATGGTCATGTCGCGGAAGATGCCGCCGGAGTGGCGAAGATATTCGCGCGGAGCAAGACCCGGGTCGCGGCTGGTAATGATGACCTGGCGGACGTCACCGACTTCGCCTTCATCGATAGCCTGCTTCAGGCGCATTGCGTCCGGGTCAAATCGGCGGTTGAAGGCGAGCATGACCCGGCCATCGAGGCGCTCAATTTCCTCGACAGCCGCCAGTGCGCGGTTGATATCGAGGTCGATGGGCTTCTCGCAAAGCACGGGCTTGCCCAGCCGGACGGCCTGCAATGTCAGGTCGATATGGGTGTCGGTGGGGGTCCCCACAATGACGGCATCGACGTCCTCGCGGTCAACGACGGACTTGCAATCGAGCGAAGCATCGCAACCGAGGTCAGCCGCAAGTGCCTCGACAGCATCCTTGTACGGGTCTGCAACGGCGACGAGCTTCGCTCGACGGTCGGCAGCAACGTTGGCGGCGTGGATTTTTCCGATGCGGCCTGCACCGAGAACGGCAATTCGTAGCATTTGAGTCTCCAATTATTCGTCGACGCATCAACGTGCGTCGACTGTTCAAACCTGCTTTAAGAAGCCTAGGACGTCCGTCGTCGACTTGTATTTGCCCGTGTCTTCACCGGTGCCGGTGCTCCCAACCAACTCTCGTGTGGGTCAGAACCAGCGCCGTCAGCGAGTTGTCTGCTTAGACGTAGGATGTCGTCGAGGCCGAAGTCCTGGACATCGGGAAGCCGGTCGCCGCGCGCCGCGGCCACCGCTATTGCAATGCGCAACGCGTTGGAGCGCTCACGCATCAACAATTCCAGCGCTTCAACGAGAAACGCTCGCTCTTTGGACGACACATTAGAAGCAAGGAAGCGGTCATGAGCCGACATGCGCTGGTCCTCTGGGCAGTTCGTACGAGAAAGCCGTTCGCTATCCGGCCCGTTCAAATAAGGCTGCGGATACTGCCGCCGTCGACACCCCACACCGCAGAAGTGACGAAGGACGCGAGGTCTGAGGCCATGAACACAATCACGTTGGCCACTTCATCGGGCTGCCCCAGACGGTTGAGCGGCAAGTGCCGCAAGGACAGTTCATGCTCGACAGCGTCCTTGGGCGCCATGCCGTGGAACTTGCCCATGGTGTCAGCGAAGCCGCCTTCTTTCGTCCAGAACGGCGTCCAGACCGGTCCTGGTGCGACAGCATTCACGCGAATCTTCGGGGCCTCGGCACGAGCAAGACCTTTCGTCAGCGCAAGCACCGCAGCCTTCGATGCTGAATAGTCAATCGGCACCGGCTCAGGCTGCCGTGCCAAGTCCGACGCGTTGTTGATAATGACCGCCTTCTCACGGTTTCGCAGCACGGGCAGCAAGTAACGACACGTCCGCACGTAGCTCATGAAGTTGAGATTCATCGTGAAATCCCATTCTTCATCCGAGAGCTCGTCGAATGTGCGGACCTTCCCGGCGCCGACATTGTTGACGAGCACGTCGACCTGGCCGTTGTAGGACTTCAGGGCCGTATCGATACCGCCTTTGACCCCCTCTGCGGTCGATAAGTCCGCCTGTGCAATCGTAACGTTCGTGCCGAGCGCGCGGAGTTCGGACTCGGCTTCTTTTAGCGCGTTGCCGTCGATATCGATGAGGCAAAGCCGTGCGCCTTCGCGCGCAAACCCGAGTGCAGTAGCTCGTCCGATGCCTTGCGCGGCACCCGTGATGAGCACAATCTTCCCGTCAAGTCCTGTCTGCATGATGTCTCCGTTCTGATGTTATGTGTCGGTGCGAACTCTAGAAGTTGAAAGCGTCGCTATCCGGTTTGCCCTTCTTCGAGGACGAACGCTCCCCGCTCCTGGCTTACGGCGAGGAGCACTTTGAAACGCAATGAAGCAATGGTCTTAGCGGTTGTCTACCCGCTTGATGAATGGCCTGATATCGACCGAGGCCCAGATTCTTGCTTTGTTGAACGGGTCTGTATCGACGAAATTCTGGATTTCTTCGATGCCATCGGCCTCGTAAAGGAAGAAGCTGCCAATCATCGTTTGCCCATCCGACTTCGTCAGCGGACCGGAGATGAGTGTCTTCACCGGCGCTGTCTGCAGATACGCCTTGTGGGCATCGTAATTTTCAAGGCGACGCTCGACCATATTCGGATGGTCGAGGCAATAGACGGTGAAATGCATGTTGTCTCCTTGCTTCGGTTCTTGGGTCAGGCCGATGTCGCACTCGGAGCGACACCGTCAAACGCATCTTGCAATAGACCGAGCAGCGCGTCGTGCTCAATCGGCCGCGGATTCCAATACGGGTTTGAGCTGGCTATGTCTGCGGCCTTCGAAACGTCCTCAGCCGACAAGCCTACATCTTTGAGCGCGAGCGGTGCGCCGCAGCGTTTCGCGAGTTCGTAGATACCCGTCGCGGCGTCGTCTGAACCCAGCGCGCGTGCAATGCGTTTCATTGCTTCGGGTGCCGCTTGCCGGTTGTACGCGAGCGCGTGCGGCAGGACGATAGTGTGCGTCGGCGCGTGAGGAAGGTTGAAGCTGCCACCGAGTGTGTGACACAACTTGTGATGAAGGGCCATGCCAACGCTGCCCAATACCGTTCCACAGAGCCAGGCACCAAATTGCGCGTCGGCGCGAGCTTCAACGTCTCGCGAGTCGGCGACGATTGCCGGCAACGCGCGGGCAAGAGCGGCAATGCCTTCTTCTGCCATCAAGCTGGTCACGGGGTTTGCATCACGGGAATACAACGCTTCGGCTGCGTGAGCGATTGCGTTGATTCCACTGGTGACCGACAGGGCGACCGGGAGCGACATTGTCAGGTCGGCATCGTAAATCACGGTCTTCGGTAGAACCCTCAGGTCTGTACCGGTTTTCTTTAATCCTCCGTCGGTGATGCCATAGATGGGCGTCATCTCGCTGCCGGCGTAGGTCGTCGGCACCGCAAGAATTGGCAGGTCGGACTCCAACGCGATTGCCTTGCCAAGCCCAATGGTCGAGCCGCCACCAACAGCGATTGCGCAATCTGCCTTTAGTTCGCGCGCCAGCGCGCGAGCTTCCTTTGCCAACTCGAGCGGCACGTGCATGACCGCCCGGTCGAATACTCCAGCGGCCCGTGCACCTAGACGAGCCGCCACGGCTTCGCCAGTTTCTTTCTGCTCCGGGCTACACAATATGAGCGCCCGCTCCGATTTCAGCTCCAGCACCTCACGCTCAAGGTGCTGCAAACTGCCCGGTCCGAATACCACTCGACCGGCTCGTGCTTGATAAATAAACTCACGCTTTTGCATGAAAAAACTCCGCTGTACGCTCACCGCTCAGGCCAGCGTCTGCTTGGTAGTCAACCTGGAATCGCGCGGTGCGCAAATCGCCGAGTTCATTGCGTACGCGCAGATGCTCTGGATGAGACGCATATGCTTCTAACGATTCTTGGGAATCGAACTCGGTGACGAGAACGGCATCGCAGGCGTAATCGACTCGGCTATGGTCAAGGCCGACTTCGAGGTAGAGCATTCCTGGGATGCGACCGCGCAAATCTTCAAATTTGGTTTTGACCAGATTTGACGCGGCGAGCCGTTCCGCCTGCGTGTCACCAGCAACACGCCACATGACGATGTGCCGAATCATGCACGCACCTCCGAAGGGTTGAGCACGAAGTCATAATCGAGCGAGTACCACGGAACATCAATCCGCCGCCCGTCGGGGGCTAGGCCAGGCTCATGACGCTTCCACTCTGATATCAGCGACGAGCGCACTCCGAACACGACGTCCGAATCGAGATACTGGTCACCGTCCCGGAACACGTGAGTGATGAGCGTCTCGTAGCCGGGCGCTTCAATCATGAAATGCAGATGCGCAGGGCGCCAAGGATGGCGACCGACCGCCGACAGCATGCGGCCGACAGGCCCATCATGAGGAATGGGATACGCCTCAGCCAGAATCGAACGAAAGTTGAAGAAGCCTTCCGCGTCCGTTCTCAACCGACCTCGCGCGCTATGGACTACATTGCCAGCTTCATCTTGGTTCTGCACGTCATAGAAGCCGTCTTCGTCCGATTGCCAAACATCGAGAAGCGCGTTTCCAATGGCTTCGCCACCTGCGCCACGCACCTGGCCGCTTACATAGCAGGGAGCGCCTTTCGCTCCGTTCGAGATGTCGTCGCCGTTACTGTAGAGCGGCGCGCCCTCGACGAAGAAAGGCCCGAAGACCGTCGCTTCCGTGCAGTTCGCAGGCTTGCGATTGTTCTGGGACATGACGAGCATTGAGAGTCCCAACGTGTCGGACAACAGGATGAACTCCTGCCTCTTGTCGTCGGTGATATGACCGACTTCTGTCAGAAATTTGATTGCTTTGAACCACTCGTCCTCGGTGAGTTGGACGTCGCGGGCAAAGGCATGGAGATGTTGAACCAGACTCGTCATGACGGTCCTCAGCCTTCCGTTTTTGCAGTCGGCGAATGAGGCGATAACGGCTTGGGTAATGGTGTCTTCGTTGATGTTGCGCATCGTGCGTGTCTCCGTTGTGCGCTCAGGCGTATGAAGACGAAAGGTAAAGCGTCACCCGCGTAAATAAAATGCCCCCAAGTGAAATGACATTTCCTCTTGCCGGAAGAATAGGCGCGTCACGTGTCTGACGCGCCTCGTGGTCGCACTCTGCACTGCACGAATTGTAGAAATTGACTCTACAAACTGGCGATTTCGCGTCGGTTTATCTATTCAAGTCCGTGGGGCATATTGACCCGCAACGGGTGGAAGAATCCTGTTCGATTCTTCCACCAGCACCGGACGAGAGAGATACGATGGACCGCTGGACGCAATTGCAGCTGTTTGTGCTCACCGCTGACCTAGGTAGCCTGTCGAAAGCTGCCGAGCAGCTCGACATGTCTAATGCCGCAGCCAGCAGAACCTTAAGCTCGTTGGAGGAACATCTCGGAGCCCGGTTGATTGAACGCACGACACGGCGCATGTGGCTTACCGATGCGGGCCGCGAATACCATCGTCGATGCACGGCCGTTATATCTGAGCTCGCTGAAGCTGACTCAATCGCGTCCGAAGAGGCCGTCAGCCCAAGAGGAGTCCTGCGGGTCACCAGCTCCGTGTCGTTCGCGATGATGCACATCGCACCGGCGCTTCCCGAGTTCCTCAAGCGATATCCGAATCTGTCGGTGCAAATCGTCGCGGCGAACCAGTATCAAAACTTCATCGAAGCCGGAATAGACATCGCGATTCGCACAAAGGAGCACGAGGGAGACTCGGGCATTACCATTCGGCGGCTCGCTGAGACGCGACGAATATTGGCGGCCTCACCAGCCTATCTCGCCGAGTACGGTCGCCCTCAGAACCCCGAGGAGCTCGAGCAGCACAAGATGCTCGTCTACAACTTGGCCGTCGACCCGTATCTGCTCCATCTGCGTCGCAGAGGGGAAGAACGCAATATAGCCATCACCAGTGCCTTGGATTCAAACGAAGGCCAAGTCATCGTCGCGGCAGGTCGTGCGGGACTTGGCATCGTTGTACAGCCCCTCTACATCATTCACGACGACATCGTGTCAGGGCGTCTCGTTCCAGTGCTCGAGGATTGGCAGCTACCACGTCTGACCATCAATTTGGCGTATCAGAGCCGGCGTTACCAGCCTGCAAAAATTAGAGTTTTCACTGACTTCCTTATTGAGCGCGTGAAAAGCCTCAATCTTGAGGAACGCTGGATGACCTTTTCAACTTGAAGGAGGCTCACCGCGTGGGGTTCGGCGCATCACCGCCGAATCGCGTTCGACGATATTTCCGCCCAGCGGAAATATGATTTCGGCCCCAAGCATGTTTCTCGGCGGAAACCGGCCATACCCTATAAGCACAAAATCCCACTCAGGGAACCGGCGCCAATGATGCCCCAGGAGACACCGATGAATCATTCGCACTTCCTCGCCTCGCAACCGAGCGCTTCCTTTTTACCCGCCCGCTCCTAGTCAGTCGGCGCGGTAGGCACATCCACAACGCTTTCCATGTGCGGTAGACCCTTCGGTCTCTTCCGCCTAGGGCCTTGTTGTCTTCATTTTGAGGAAAAGATGAAAGCCGTTCGTTTCCATGGCAAGCACGACCTTCGTATTGACGACGTAGAAGAACCCGGCGAGCTCGCACCTGACCAGGTGCTTGTCCGTCCGACGTTTTGCGGCATCTGTGGCACGGACCTGCACGAGTTTGACCACGGTCCTACTTGGACGTCCGTAAGTTCGAACCCCTACAGCGGCGCCACGCTCCCACAGATTCTCGGACACGAATTCTCCGGCGAAGTACTGGCGGTCGGAAGCGCCGTGACGAGCGTCTCAAAAGGCGACCGTGTGTCCATCCAGCCTCAGATTGGTCCGCGCGAGGTTATTTCGGGCGTCGTAACCTGCCTTTCCTCGGCCCCAATGCCTCCGTTGTCGGTCTGAGTTGGCCCTGGGGTGGGATGGCTGAGAAGGCCATCGTCCAAGAGTCGAACGCAATTGCGTTACCTCCGGATATCACGGACCAGCAAGGTGCGCTGGTCGAACCTGCAGCGGTAGGCGTGCACGCGGTCGACCGTGCGGGTGTCAAGGCAGGGGACAGCATCCTGATTACGGGTGCCGGGACCATTGGCGCGATGGCGGCCCTCGCTGCGCGCGCGTCTGGCGTGACGACCATCTTTGTGAGCGAGCCCAACGCAAACCGTCGCGAGCGACTTGAGCGCATGGACATTGGAGTGACGGTCGTTGACCCTCTGTCCACAGATATCGCCGCACATATTCGCAGAACGACTCTTGAAGGTGTCGGCGTGGACGCGGCCATCGAATGCTCGGGCAATGGCCGCGCGTTCGATACCTGCATCGATTCGGTTCGTGCGCAAGGCGTCGTTGTTCAAGTCGGCCTGATGTCAGGAAGGGTTGAGGCCGACCCGTTCCGCTGGACGGTTAAGGACCTGACCATCAGGGGCTCGCTGAACTACCCACTCACCATCTGGCCGCGCATCTTCTCAATGATGCGCAGCGGACTCTTCCCCGTCGAAAAGGTCATTGATGCAGAAGTCGGCATGTACGACGTGAAGGAGCAAGGATTCGACGCGCTGCTGGCTCCTGGCAGCGCGAAGCTGAAGATTCTGGTCAGCGTGAATACATGACGGACGCGCAAGCGTCTACAGCGAGCAAACACAAGACATATTCCATAGGAGACAGACATGAAAGTGTTCATTGCAACGATGGCGGCATTTGCAGCCGTGGCGCTGTCATCGAACTCGATGGCGGCCTCAACCATGACCATCCCCGTGATTGTGAAGAATACGAGCGTGCCGTTCTGGCAGGCCGTCTTTGCAGGGGCATGCACTGCCGGAAAGAAGTATGGCGTGACGGTGCCCAGACTCGGCGCCAGTAGCGAAGCCGACATGTCCGGCCAAATCGGGATTTTTGAGAACGCCGTCTCTGGCAAACCGGCGGCGGTGGTCATCACCCCGGTTTCCGCCGAAGCACTTGGCCCGGCAATCGATGAAGCCGCGACCAAGATTCCGGTGGTCGTCGCGGACACGCCGTCCAACTCAAAGCAGGTCGCCGCTACGGTGATGACGGACAACGTCGCTGCAGGTCGGCTTGGTGCGGACACCCTTGCCCAAGAGATACAAAAGAAATACGGCAAAGCTGAGGGTCAAGTTGCGATTCTGCAGTTTCTTCCGGGCGTCAAGTCTGTTCAGGACCGTGTCGACGGATTTAAAGACCAGGTCGCCAAGAAGTACCCCGGTCTGAAGGTGGTCACAACCCGCATCGGTGACGGCTCCGTCACCGGGTCACTCAATACGACTCTCGACGTGCTTTCGACCTTTCCTCAACTTCGGGGAATCTTCGGGGATACCTTCTACAGCGGCCTCGGCGTAGGTCAAGGCATCGCAGAAACGAAGGCAAAAGACCGCGTAATGGGGGTCACCGTCGACTCGACCGATGAACTCGTCAAGCTCGTTCGAAGCGGTGACATGAAAGCAATGATTGTTCAAGACCCGTTCCAAATGGGCTACCTGTCTATCGAAACGGCTGTCAAGAAGGTCAAGGGCGAGAAGGTCAACACCTTCGTCGACACGGGAGTACATGTCATCCGCAGTGCCGACCTCGACACGCCTGATGGTAAGCGCCTGCTCAATCCGGACCTCAGCTGCCATTGACGCATGTCAGCGAACACAGGGAGATGCGACATGAACGAACCTCTGTTCACGCTACGCGGGTTGAGCAAAGTCTATCCAGGCACGACTGCGCCGAAATCGTTAGACCTCGAACTCCGCAAAGGCGAAGTCCATGCAATCGCAGGTGAGAACGGAGCTGGGAAATCGACACTCATCAAGATACTTACTGGCGCCGTGCAGAAGACGACCGGCTCGCTCGTCTGGGACGGCACGCCGGTCGAGTTCGCGGGTCCGCTCGACGCGCTAAAGCTCGGCATCGCTGCCATCCATCAAGAGGTGGTGCTGTGCCCGCATCTGAGCGTTGCTGCAAATCTCTACCTCGGCCATGAGGAAACAAACTTCGGCATGATGCGCCGCCGAAAGATGCTCGCAGACGGCCGTGCTTTGCTCAAGCGTGTCGGCTTCGAAATCGATGCTTCGAGGCGCCTCGGAGATTTGACAATCGGCCAGCAGCAACTTGTGGCTACAGCACGGGCCGCCTCCGGTGACACACGACTCATCATCTTCGACGAGCCGACGGCCTACCTCACACGAAGTGAGACTGACCAACTCTTCAAGCTCATCCGTGAGCTCAATGCGCGTGGCGTCACGATTGTTTATATCAGCCACCGGATGGAGGAGATTCTCGAACTGGCTGACCGCGCCAGTGTCATGCGGGACGGAAGCCTCATCTCGACGCACCAGGTCAAAGGTGTTGAAGCAGAGCCGTTGACGTCTCGATTGGTCAAGGACATGGTCGCTCGTGAGGTCGCGGATGTCCATTTTAAGGCCGAAGTACCCATCGGCGAGGAACTCATCCGAGTCGAAGGATTGTCTGGCGCAGGCTTCGAAGATATCTCGCTGACTGTTCGACGTGGCGAAATCGTCGGCCTCTACGGGCTGATTGGCTCCGGGCGCAGCGAATTCGTAGAAACGCTCTTCGGTCGCCGGAAACGAACTGCAGGCTCGGTCACATGGTGTGGGACGCCTCTTCGCATCCGGTCGGAGCGAGATGCAGTCAAGGCGGGTATCGCGCTCCTGCCCGAAAGCCGTCGGGACCAAGGGCTTTGTCTCAATCTGCCGGTTCGGCTGAATCTCAACCTGGCCAGCTACCCGTCGATTTCGCTCGGAGGGCTCTTGCGTCGTGGCGATGAACGCAAGAATGCCAACGCCCAAGTCAAGGCGCTCTCAATTCGTACGTCTGGCATCGAAGCAAACGCCTCGTCTCTTTCCGGCGGAAACCAACAAAAAATTGTCCTCGGGAAGTGGCTGATTCCTGGCGCAGACCTCTTCATCGTAGATGAGCCAACGGTGGGCGTCGACGTCGGCGCGAAGAGCGAAATTTACAAGCTCTTCGCAAAACTGCTGGAGGAAGGCGCCGGAATCATTTTGATTTCGTCCTATCTGCCCGAGGTCTACGACCTCGCCGACAAGTTGCACGTCTTTCGCAAAGGAAGGCTTGCGGCCAGCGATGTTCCGAGTGCCACGTCCCACGAAGCCATTCTCGCTGCCGCAATCGGCGCTTGATGCTTTCGTATCCAAACGTCTAGATTCAATCGAGGATGAAAATGTCGACCCTTCAAACCCCCGCGACCATGTCCCGGCTCGGTCGAATGACCTGGCTGCTGGACCTCACGCTGTTTCTTGTTCTCATTCTTCTGTGGGTCGCGTTGTCGGTCGCAACGCGGAACTTTCTCACTGAAGAGAACATCACGAACCTGATGCGGCAAGTCTCGTTCTGGGCCATCATCGCCATCGGGCAGACATTCGTGATGATTACCGCTGGTATCGACCTTTCCGTTGGTGCCGTCGTCGGCCTTTCGTCTGTCGTGGTCTCGATGCTGATTAAGAGCGGCATGCCTATCAGCGCCGCGATTGTCTTGACGCTGATGATTGGAGTCGTGATTGGCGCGTTTCACGGCTTTTGCACCACCAAGCTCGGTCTTCCGCCGTTCATCACGACACTGGCAACCCTTACGTCCTTGCGTGGATTCACGCTTCTCATCACCCGGGGCGAGCCGGTGGCGGGATTACCGATGGCCTTCACCTCGTTCGCCCGTGGCTCATTCCTCGGGGTGCCGACGTTGTTCTGGACCGTGCTGGTTGTTGCTGTTCCGGGGTATTTCCTTCTGCATCGTTCCAAGTGGGGGCGCTATCTTTTCGCCGTCGGCTCAAATAAGGAGGCCGTTCGACTCTCCGGTGTCAACGTCACGCTCGTTATTTACGTGGCCTATATCGTTTCCGCGGTATGCGCGGCGCTTGTCGGCATCCTGGTCGCGAGCCGACTCAGCATTGGGATGGCGACCACCGGCGAAGGATGGGAATTGCAGTCCATCGCTTCGGCGGTCATCGGTGGCGCAAGTCTCTTCGGCGCAGTCGGCAACATTCAAGGCCCGATTATCGGCGCAGCGCTCCTGACCACGCTCTCGCAAGGCGCGAACCTTCTGAACATCGACCCATTCTGGCAACGAATCGTAACGGGTATGCTGATTATCGGCATTGTCTTCCTCGACCAGATGCGCCGCAAAGGCCGCTAGAACCTCACGGCGGGCGCGAACGGCGTCCGCCTACCTCGATGCAAACAGCTAAGGCTATGTTTTCGGAGAACAAGATGAACCGACTGGAAGGGAAAGTCGCCCTTGTCACGGGTGGAGCGCAAGGAATCGGCCTCGCCGTGGCACAGGCGTTTGCTAGAGAGGGCGCGACGGTAGTCGCGGGCGACGTCAAAGCTGGAACAGAGACTGATGACATCGAACATGTGATGCTCGATGTGTCGTTAAATGGAGATTGGACTCGAGTGGTCGAGGAAATTCTTGCGAAGCACGGGCGTATCGACGTGCTCGTCAACAACGCCGGTATCGTCGCGTGCTACGAGCCTGTCCATGGAACCGACAGAGAAAGTTGGGACCGTGTCCTCGGGGTCAATCTCACGGGAAGCTTTCTGGGTATGCAAGCCGTGCTGCCGTCAATGCGGGCTGCCAAGCGTGGCTCAATTATTAACTTCGCTTCTATTTGGGGAAACGTGGGCGTACCTGGCGCGGCAGCGTACAACGCAGCCAAGGGCGGCGTTCGGAATATGACGAAGAATGCCGCTGTAACTTACGCACCTGAGAACATCCGTGTGAATTCCGTTCATCCTGGACTCATTCGGACGCCCCTCGTTGAAGCGCAGTCGGATGACATGAATGCTGGAATCATCAAGAGCACGCCGATGGGTCGGATGGGTACGCCGGAAGAGGTTGCTGCGGGTTGCATCTTCCTCGCGAGCGACGAGTCTTCGTTCGTAACCGGTAGTGAACTGGTCATCGATGGCGGATACCTCGCCCAGTAGTCGTAGGAGTTCGGCGAGAACGCGATATCGCGTTCCAGTTCCGATGCAGACGACGGGCATCGCAGTGCCACGACAAGACCGAATGCGTAGTCTCGCTTCATAAGACGAAGGGTCACCCTCGAGTGACCCATTTTTTTCTCTCATCGACCTCGAATCGGGTCTCGTCGAGCAACAAAGAGTCTCCTCGGCGAAGCATTTGACTCGCTTGACCTGAGCGGTTTGACGATAGCAAGGAGCGCGATTCCGGCCGCTCCGCACGCAATATGCTTAAGCGAGTGACCAGCCAAGACATGGTCCGTCGCCACCCAAATTGACGAATCGAACATTTCAAGCAGCTTCGCAACGCCGTAGCAGCAAATGAGGGCCCACCATCCGCTCGGGTTGGCGACCTTCCGCGAGATAGTGAATCCGACGACGGCGGCGAGGCCTCCATACTGAAGAAGCGCGTACGGCCACAGTTCTCCGAACCGAGCCCAGATGAGCGCCGTCAGCATGGCTGGCGCGACCAACGATGCCAACTGCGACCAGGGAACTCTTCGTCCTGTGATGGAGGTATAAAGCATAGCAAGGATGCCCGCGAAAATGACTGTCATCGGCAAGCGGTCCCATACTAATGTCGCATCTGTCGGACGGAGGTGATAGACCGCAGAACCGGCCGCGGCCATGACGAACCCCAGCGAGACCATTAGCATGCCGGGCATTTGAACAGCGTCAGAGGCCCGACGTCGCCAGCACCAACACAGATTCACTAGGCCCGCGGCGAGGATGGCAAGGTTGGAGAGAACATCCGCGCCGTTATGCACGCCACAAATAAGCCGAGTGTCGGCAAAATGATGATAATCCGCTGGCTGTACTAGCGGATACGCGAAGTGTAGTAAGCCGCCCAATACGAACGGTGCGGATAACGCCGCGAGAAATCGCGAGTTGTTCACGGCTGATTTGCCTAGCCGAGGAGTACGTAGGCGCCCCGCGCCTGATTCACTAGATAGTATTGCTCCCGCTTACACTGCGCAACGGCGAACCACCTCAACCCTTTCGACCGAGTTGCTGCCGCAAACTGGAAACTGTCCTGTGCGTGTTCTGCACCCGTCCCCGTTGCCTCTCGAACAGCCTGGTTATGAACGGAGAAATAGAAACGGCCGACGCGTCGAAAGCACGTCGGCCGTACAGGAGTATTGAAAGCGTTACGCGGCGGTAGTCGTCTTTCTCCGCGCGAATCGTTCGATTGAGGAAGCCAAGACTGCGCCCAGGCGGCCATCGAGCAGGACCACAATCAGAAGCAAGAGGCCGTTGACGAGGAGAATCTGTGTAGACGTCGCGTTCAACAAACCAAGCCCGTTGTTCAAGATGGTGAGAATTAGGACGCCCATTGCGACACCGAGTGGCGAACCGATACCGCCGCCCAGAGCCACCCCACCGACGATGGCCGCCGAGGCCGCCTGGAGCAGGATGTTGCTACCCATCGTCGCGGAGGCGGTCGCGAGGCTCAGTGAGAGCAAACCCCCGCCCAGAGCCGACAATCCACCCGAGATGACAAAGCCGACCGTCAGAGCCTTACCGACTCGAGCACCGCTCTGAATCGCCGCCTTTCGGTGTCCGCCGGATGCGTAAATGTCGCGACCGAGAGTGGTAAAGCGGAGGAACAGCGAAACCACGACAAAGCAGGCGATTGTGATGAGGCTTCGCGGCGAGAAGATGCCTGCCACGCTTTGGTCGAGAAAGTCGCTGACGTCGAGATTGCCGTAGCTCAAGACACGTCCCCCTGCGAGCCAGTACCCCACGCCGGTCAAAAACATCATCGAGCCAACGGTTGTCACCAGCGAGGAGACGCCGAGCCATGGCAACAAGGCTGCGTTCGCAACGCCCACCACCACGCCAAAGATAAGCGCGTACAGAATGCCCAGCAAAGCACTATCGCCGCCGAACTTCACAGTGATGAGCCCGGCCACCGTCGAGATGGCCGCCACGCTCAGGTCGAATTCGCCAGCAACCATCGTGACCGAAAGACCGAGTGCGATAATTCCAAGGAACGCAAACGCCTGAAAAATCGCGTACAGGTTGGCCTGCGAAAAGTAGTGATTGACGCTCAGGCCGAAGATGACGGGCATGCCGACGAGCAGGACGAGCCGAATCGCCAGATTGAGAAGTCGTTGAGATTGGTCCATTTCCGAGTCTCCTGTTATTTCCGTCCCGGACCGAGCCGGGCGAGCAAGGCGCCGAACACCACCGCCGCGAGAACCACGATGCCTTTTGCGACCAGTTGGTATTCGTAGCTCACGCCGCTGACCAACAGGATGTTGCTGATGACCGCGAGGAAGATGGCACCGGTGACTGCGTCCGAAATCTGTCCACGACCACCTCGAATCGAAATGCCACCGACCAGCACGGCGGCAATCGCGTTAAAGTCGAGGTCGATGCCATACGTCAAATTGCCTTGGGCCGACGACGAGGCAATCAATGAGCCGGCGAGTGCAGCTGCTGCCCCAGCGAATGCGTAACAAACGAGTATCGCGGCCATCGTCCGAAGTCCGGCAATGCGCGCAACTTCGGCTCGCATTCCGAGCAAGCGGATTTCACGCCCAATGCGCGACTTCTGGAGAATGAAGCTCGCGATTGCAGCAAAAACGACCAGCACCAGGATTTGAGTCGGCAGCCAGCCAAACAGCTTGCCTTGACCAAGCCAGGTGGCGTCGCCTTTACCGATGACCGTCAGGCCGCCGGTGTAGATGACACCTGCGCCGATGATGATTGACGAGGTGGCAATCGTCGTGATGATGGGGTTCGCTTTCCCTAGAGCGATGATTCCGCCCTGAACGGCACCCATCAGCAGGCCGCTCAATACGACAAGCAGCAGCGTCGCTCCCAAGCCCAAGTGAATGAGCGCGGCGAACATGACGGTCGAGACCGCTGCTGTCGCGCCCATCGACAACATGAACAGATTGCCGCTGAGGGTGACGAGCGCCATACCGATAGCCCCGATACCGACCGCCGCTACCGAATACATCAGCGACTGCAGGTTCCCGAACTCCGTGAAGTGCGGCACGATGGCCGCAGCGACGACGATGAGGACGAGCGTCGCGATTCGAATCGACGCGGCATGAATGCTCGTCGTTCCAAAAAGTGCAGATGCCCACCGTCGCAACGCAGTTGGCGACACTTGTGCAGTGGGCTCCAGAGCGGTCTTATGCATTACCCACCTCCGCAGGTTGGTTTCGGAAAGAGATATGTCCGTGAGATGTGTCGCTATCGCCCGCGACGATGTCGTGGAGCAGCGTGTCACCATCGATTTCAAATCGAGGTTTATGGCGGACCATCCGACCACGGAATACAGTGAGAACGGTGTCTGCGAGTTCCAGAATTTCTTCGAGGTCTGTCGAGTAGAAGACAATCGCCAAGCCCTCGTCCGCCATCGCGCGAAGCGTCGAATAGATTTCCGCGCGAGCGCCAATGTCGACGCCTCGTGTGGGTTCGTTCAAGAGCAGCAGGCGAGGCGCGAGCGCGACGGCTTTGGCGAGCGACACCTTCTGCTGATTGCCACCGCTGAGCGTCGACACTTCATGCGGAAGGCGCTTCGGGTCGATGGCGAACATCGACGCTAGCCGTCGAGCTTCTTTCTGCTCGCCAGCACGTCGCATGATTCCGGCCTTGCTGAACTTCGCCATGACGGAGGCCGTGATGTTGATAGCAATCGGCGCATCCAGAAACACGCCTTTATCGGCACGGTCCTCCGCGACGTATGCGATACCTGCCTTCAGGGAACTACGGATGCTGTCGAGCTTGTTGGGCTGTCCATCGACCTTGACAGCGTCGGAGATGTCGCCGCGCAGTCCGGCGAGCGCCTCGACAAGGACTTCGGCTCCAGAACCAAGCTGGCCGACGACTGCCAGGATTTCACCAGGCGCTACATCGACCGACAGGTCTTTGACCTTATCTGCAACCGTCAGGTTGGACACCGACAGCCGCGGCGCGACATCAGCGCGGCTCTCGGGCGGCTTGACCTTGCTATGCACAAGTTCACGCCCAATCATCGCCTTGACTACTTCAGCGGTCGTCATGTCGGAGGTACGTTGCGTCAGGACGTGCTGGCCGTTGCGGAAAACCGTGACCCGGTCCGTCAGCGCAAAAACCTCATCGAGCCTGTGGCTCACGAATATCATTGCGGTGCCTTGGTCGCGCAGCTTGCGCGCGACGTCAAAGACTCGAACAATCTCCGCGTCCGACAACGTGGCGGTCGGCTCGTCGAGCAGGAGCACCTTCGCCTGCCGCGACATGCCCCGTGCGATTTCTACGAGCTGACATTCGGCGAGGCTGAGTCGGGACGCCGGAGCGTCGAGCTTGACGTGTGACAACCCGACCGAGTCGAGATGCTCGCGGACGGAGTCGCGATATTGACTGCGTCGGTAGATTTCGCTCTGGTCCGCGCCACCGAGAAGAATGTTGTCGAGCACCGAGAGCGTCGGAACAATCGCGAGCTCTTGGTGAACGATGGAGATGAGTCGAGGGTCCGTGCGACTCCCGAGTTTCAGGTTGTGGCCATCGACGGTGATTTCGCCGTCGTCAGGCTGAACGAGGCCGCCGAGAATCTTGATGAACGTGCTTTTGCCAGCGCCGTTCTCTCCACAGAGCGCGTGAATCTCACCTGGCGCCAGTTCGAGGCTGACACCTGTCAGCGCCTTGACGCCGCCATAATGTTTTGTGAGATTACGAGCGCAGAGCAGACTCTGAGCAGCTACCGGCTCGGCGCCGGAATTCGCGTCTTGCAGCATTGTCTTCCTCCAAACGCGGAGACTCTTCGGTCCTCCGCTGTCAAGGGCTGATGCCTGTCACAGTCACCCAATTCCTGCGCGTAGCTGGCCGCGTGTGGGTGACGGCATACATCTCGAATAACGATGTCCTGCGACGATGCTGGGCAGTTTGTTTGCCACGGCTCCGAACGAGCCGAAAGAGGCTGCGGCATCAGCGACGCTGCTGCTGGTTGTCTTTGAGGAGAGGATTTGCAGGTAATCGCTGCGTGCGCAGGAATGCGCGTCGTCTCCAGCAGAAACTCGCGTCAGCGGCTTCGTTATCGTTGAGTCACAGGTTATTAGTTCGCCTGGGAAAGAAAAATGCGCTGCGGCGAAATGATATTTCCGGTAGAAGGAAATATCCGCGCTAACTATGGTCCACAAAAAAACGCGCGGAGGCGGAGCGTGATGCTCGACCAACCGCGCGTAACCTGAGCCTGTTGCTCTCTTAGAGAGTGATTCGCTTTCCCTGTGTTGACGACCGAATCGCCGCGTCGACGATGCGTTGGATTTCTTATGCCTCACGGAAATCCGGGAACGTGGGCGTGCCGTGCTCGATAGCTGCGATGAACTCGGCCATCTCGATGGTTTTCAAATCATTGAACCCCAGCTGGTGCCCGCCGGCGACGGTGAAATTTTCGTAGGGAGGATGAGCCGGACCCGCTTCGATACGGGTGAAGCCCGATGTCCGAGGGTCGCCACCGGCCTTGAAATACTGAAGCTCATTGAAGCGCTCTTGCGAGAAGCACAGTGCCCCTTTCGTTCCGTAGACCTCGAACTCGAGCTGCATCTTGCGGCCGGTCGCTGCCCAATTCGCTTCGATAGACCCTGAGCATCCTCGCTCAAACGTCACCATCAGTCGGGCGATGTCGTCGACCTTGACTTCACGCCGCTCGAACGACCCTGGCGCCACCGGTCGAGTTTTGTTGACGGTCTCGAGCTGCGCGTTGACCTGGGTGACGGTCCCGAGGAGGAATCGAGACATGCCGACGATATGGTTACCAATTTCAGCCAGCGCGCCAGCCCCGTTCTGAGGGTCAACTCGCCATCCATACGGAATCTCCGGGTCGGCCATGTAATCTTCAGCGTGGACGCCGCGAAAGCTTGTGATTTCGCCAAGCTCACCAGATGCAATCATCTGCCGCGCCAGCTTGAGTACGGGGTTTTTGATGTAGTTGTAGCCAACCTGCGTAACCATCTTCGCAGCCTCGGCAGCCTTCATCATCTCGAGTGCATCGGCGGCCGACGGAGCAATCGGCTTTTCGCAATGTACGTGCTTGCCGGCGGCAATCGCCGCCAGAGCCATTTCCCGATGTAGGCTGCATGGAGTCGTAATTGAGATGACCTGCACACCGGGGTCGTCCAGCAACGTGCGCCAGTCAGCCGTCGCTCGTTCGAAGCCGAAGTGCTCAGCCGCTTGCTGGGCACCTGCCTCATTCACGTCGGCCACTGCCACCATTCGCGGCTTTAGCGAATTCGGAAAGGCGTTTGGCACGGCACGATACGCCAGCGCGTGTGCCTTTCCCATGAAACCCGTGCCAATCACAGCTACGCCAATCTCTCGTCTCATCGTTGTCTCCGTTCATAAAACGAACGCGACCCCGTAGGGTCGCGAAAAACGTCCCGCCGCCTGTGCGACGGTCAACGCTGCAGCGCGCGTTACTTTTTCAGCGAATAGCAGACGTTGAGCGTCGCCTTGGTCGCAGCAGGGTTCGGCAGATACTGGATGGCTTGCGGCTCCTTGCCCGCCGCGAGGTCTTTGGCCGCCCGCGCAGCGTAAGCACCGTCGTCAAACGGGGACTGCTCGACCGTGGCGTATGCCTTTCCAGCAGCGATGGCTTCCACCGCACCGGAGTCGCAGCCGTGGCCGACGATTACAAGCTTCGACGGGTCGAGCCCAAGGCGCTGTGCGGCGGTCACAACGCCGCGAAGTTGCGAGTCGTTTTCCGTGTAGACGCCTTTCACGTCCTTGAATTGAGTGAAGAGCGCCGACGCTGCGGCTTCTGCCTTCACAGCGTCCCAATCGGCCGGTTGGGAACCGACGACTTCGATTCCAGGCGCATTCTTCTTGAGACCGTCCACGAAGCCTTGATAGCGCTGAACTTGAGGCGGCGTACCCATCGGTCCGTTGATGACGATGACTTTGCCTTTGTCGCCATATCCTTTTTCCTTGAAGCCCTGAATCATGGTCTTCGCGGCGACTTCGCCGTTGCTGATGTCGTTGGGGCCCGTGAAGACCTTCCAGTACTTGGAATACTTCTGGTCGGGCATCGAGTTCGAGACGACCAGGGGAATCTTGGCTTGGTCAATCTTGCGAATCGACGGGACCATGGCGCTCGAGTCCACAGGGATGAGAACGATGACATCGGGCTTCTGAGCAAGCGTCTGGTCGACCACAGTGGCTTGTTCGTTTGCGTCGTAGTTGCTTACCTTAACGTCGAGCTTGAGGCCCTGAGCGGCCGCTTCCTTCTCGAAGCCCTTCGCATAAAGCGCCCAATACTCGACGCTCTGCGTCGGCATCAGCAACGCAACACGGGGCTGCTCAGCAGCCTGAACGCCGGAGGCAAATGCGCTCGCGATGGCCGCGAGAGCAAGACAAGAGATGACGGATTTGCGGAAGTTCATGTTGGTGTCTCCAAATGGCCCATGAGGTGGAAGAGCCGGGTTTTGATGTTTTGTTGGAGGCACAGTAAAGCCTGGGGTCGGAAAGAAAAATGCAACCGAACGAAAAGTTATTTCCTCCCACCGGAAAAATCGCATTGACCACGCGGCGATTCGCGACGGGCCCTGAAGAATCGCCCGCAGAGGCCACCGCAGCGATGTTGGTAGGCAGCGCGGGGCATGCGATGGCCGATTGTGTACTTTCGCTCTACGGAAAGACGATTTGAGGGCTGTTTATCCCGTGCGCGTTCTACGTGATAGTTCGAGACATGAATTCAACGCGACGGCGCCACACAGCGCGGCGCCGTTACTTCCAAGAGGTTTCAAATGTCCAAATCCAAAGTCGAACTCGTTGCCGCTTACTTCACGCTCTCAGGTGACGTTTATCCGTTCGGTCCGACCGAAATCAGCCCTTTCAGCTTCAAGGACCGCGTTGAAGCCGCCGCAAAGGCGGGCTGGGACGGTATCGGTTTGATTCACTCGGATATCTACGCCACCGCCGACAAAATTGGATTCCCGGAGATGCGCCGTATCCTCGAAGCCAACGGTATGAAGCACGTCGAATTCGAGTTTCTTGTCGACTGGTATCAAACCGGCGAGCGTCGCCGCACCTCCGATAGCCAGCGCTACTACTACCTGAAGGCCGCCGAGGAACTCCGTGCGCGTATCGTGAAGGTTGGCCCCGGCATCGGCGACGACACCGCCAACGTCCCGCTCATGGTCGAAGAGTTCGGCAAGTTGGCTGAGGACGCTGAGAAGCGCGGCACGCAGGTCATGCTGGAAATCATGCCGTTCAGCAACGTTCGCACGATTGAAACGGGCAAGGCCATCGTCGAAGGTGCGAACAAGGCGAATGCCGGCTTGCTGCTCGACATTTGGCATCTGAGTCGCGGAAACGTCGACTTCAAGGAAATCGCCACGATTAAGCCCGAGTTCATCAAAGGTATCGAACTCGACGACGCAGACCGCTATGCAATCGAGCCGTTGTGGATGGACACGTGCCACAAGCGCCGCCTGCCGGGCGAAGGCGTGCTCGACGTGAAAGGTTTCATCAAGGCAGTCCAGGCAACGGGCTTTGATGGTCCCTGGGGCGTTGAAATCCTGTCCGAAGTTGAGCGCAAGCTCCCTCTGGAGGAGATGGCCACGCGTGCGTACAACGCGACGATTCGCCAGTTCGACAACTAATCGGCATCCAACGGACTGAACCGCCGGTCGGCCGCAGCCATGCTTTGCGGCCGTTCTCCTTTCGGGTTCGGGGCGTCGCTCGCTTGAAGAGATGCTGCTGAACGGCCCGCGTGCCCGTCGCAAATCAAAAGGACCACTCCCATGCTTTCCCTCTGCGTACGCTTCAGGCTCGTCCCCTCGACTAAGCTCTTGTTCATACCGCATCTAACTGAGCTAATGAAGACCATGGCAAAGGAGGCAACCTTTGTCAGCGCGGTGCTCAGCGAAGACGAAAAGTCAGAGGACGAGTTGGTTCTCTTCGAGGTGTGGAATGGTTCGAAAGACGAATGGCTCCGCGAGCAGCCCGAGAAGCCATACCGCGCCGACTATGACAATGCCACCAAGGATTTCATTGCCGACAAGGAAGTACGATTCCTTTCACCTGTCGCTGTCCAGAATTAGCCCAATGTGTAGTCGACTGCGTACGTGCCTTCAGTTGCAGTTCGTACTGACCGTGTTTCCGCTTCGCACCGACGTGCAATGCGTGCCCGTGCTGACCGTCGTGAGCGTCACCGTTTGCGGCTGACGCGCATTGACGGCTTGCATATAAGTCGCCCATGCGCTCACTGTGTTCGCAAACTGTTGATTCGCCACATGCTGCGCCTGAAGTTGGCGTTCTTGGTCCTGCAGCAATCGAGCTTCGCGGTATTGTCGGGAAGCATCTACGGCAGCCTTCCCGATTACATATCTCCGCTGTGCAAACTCACCGAACGTGAGCTTCTGTTGGTACAACGCCAGGATAAGCTCTCCGACCTTGGCTTCAGCTTCTTGACCGAAAGCACGCTCCTGCTTGATACGCGTCACATCTAGCGGCGTCGCATCCGCAGGGATGATATCAATGGCATTCTCACGCTGGATACAACCGTCTCGAATCGTGGCCCACTTCGCAATTAGCGGTCGGTCGGCGGCCGACGGGAAGGCGTCTAGGGAAGCGTACTGAAATGGTGGGGCGTCGTCGAACTTGCGGGAGAATTGAATCTTCGCTCGCAACGGGTCGAGCTCGGGCGTTGTCATGCCTGCCTCACACTGTTTCAACGCATCATCGAACTTCGCCGTCAATGCATCTCGCTGCGCTTTCCCAGCTTCGCGGTGGTAACTGCCACCTCCGTTCGCGTACCCTCGCGTTCCAGGCAGGCAATCGGCCCAGGGGATTCCAATCGCACAGTCAGCCGGGTGATTTGCGAGGCCCGGACCCACGCTGCTGCATCCCACCAGCCATGTTGTGACTGCGATACCGGCCAAAACTCGGACCTTCATATACTGCCTTCCCTCGTGTCCAATACGTCCTAGGATGGCTGCGACGCAACTCATCCTCAGGTCGATGCTGATTTGTGGCTGTAACTCTACGTGGCTAGGCGGCTTGCACTTCGGCCTCTCCAGCTTCCTCGTCCGCAATCGCGGCATCCAGGGCAATCTGTCGTCGGAACCACTTGTCGCGTTGGGCCGGGTCGGCTTCAATCTGGCGAGCAATGACGAGACTCTCGCGATATTCAGCCGCTGCCGCTGTCATCGTCCACGAAACGTTGAGACCCATTTCCTCAACCGTTGCTCGCAGGTCTGCCAAGCCGACACGGAAGAACTCCTTCCGCGGATTTACTTTATTGACCTGCGCTTCCAAGAACTTCTGGTGAAGCGTATGTTCAAGTTCGGGAGCGTTGTCCGACCAAATCATTGCATGCACGTCGAACGAGAACGGAACGCTCGCATCACCCAATTCGCGGACACGGTCCATGGGCTCAAGGCGTCGGGTGAGGCCGACCTTGTAAACATGGTCACCGAACGAGCCAATGTTCGAAATGATGTAAACGTGGCCTGCCCTGGTCTGCTGGGCCATGGACAGTGCACGTTGATTCTTCTCTTCCGCCTGTTGAAGTCTCCCAGCAAGTTCGGCGAGCTGAGCCTCGAACTGCGCCTTTTGCTCTTCGCTGGCCCGCGCTATCTGACCCTGCGCCTTCTCCATCGCTTTGCGAATCAGCTCCTCCTCCTTCGCGGCGTCACGCATTGCGCGTTCGTATTCGCGGCGAGCCTTCTCTTCTTCGCGCATCTGCTCACGAATCGCTCGCTGCTCTTCCTTTTCTCGCTCGCGGAGTTCGTTAGTCCGGACCGCCCAGACCAGCTCTTCAATTCGCGCGTCGACGTACTCTTTTAGAATGCGAGCGCTCCTAAACGCGGCGCCGTTGTGATTCACGAGAGCGGATGCGTCTTTGATTTCTTGCTGCAGCGTGCCGAAATTGTCCACCTTAGCTCTCGAGAGAATCGAATCGGTCTTCCCGTTGAACGCGTCGACAACGAACCGGATTGCGGTCTCCCTGCGTTGCTTTTCCACGTAATCGCAGTCAGCCGCGCGATTTTGCGCGGCCATAAGCTTGGAGTAGTCGCGAGCGAGCTTGAGTTGCTTGCCGGCCTCTGTGTGCGAATAGCTGTCTGCGAGTTCGTCCAGGAGGCTGTGAGCAGGAACCATGTACGCGTCTCCGTAACCTTCGATGACGTTTTTCATGGCGGCAGCAGTAGCGGAAAGTCGGTCAGCGTCTTCTACGGCGCGCAATGCGTCGCCGGCAATTTCCTCTGCGCGTTTGCGAGCGTCATCTATGACTTTCGCCGCTTGGGCACTCGCCCGCGAAACCATCTGGTCAGCCTCGGCGCGCTTTTGTTTCGTGTCGGCGGTGGCCTCGGTCGCCAAACGTTGGACGTCCGTTTGCGCAGCGGAAAGTAACGCTGCGCCTTCGCTCTGAGCGGCAGCCAGGGCTGCGGCAGCATCGGACTTGATGCGTTCGGCCTCGGCGGCGGTATCCCGAATGTGAACAAATCGCGCGAGCGAGTATCTATCAGCTTCCGCCGCCGACAGCTTCTCGTTTAAGGTGCTTATCTGATGCGCACTCGACGCATCGCTTTCGCGCTTTTCCGTCTGGAGGGTTGCAAGCTGCAGCGTCAGGCTGTCTCTCTCCGTCCGGAGAACGGACGCAGCCTTGCGAGCCACGATGTAACGCCACAGCAGCAACGTTACGGCGACGAGGAGAACCACCAAAGTCAATTTCATTTTTGATTTTTAGCGAGGCGTGGCTGGGCAGCCAGACGAGTTACGTGGACGGTCAAGTCGAGCAATGAGGCGGGGCGCCGTCAGACCCAACGGGCGGTCGACGTTGCACAGCTCATCTCACGCTGAATATCCGCATTTGCGGCGGGCTGCTTTAGGTCGTAGCTGACCAAAGTCCCACAGAAGAGAACGACCAGTGCGGCAGCGAGCCGTCTGTCGTGGTGCCGTGTCCAAGAGTTGGAGTCGCACGAAAGAAAAAGCCCGCTCATCGGCGGGCTGAATCCATATCAGTGGAGACATGGAGGAGACGAGGTGAGTATAAACCCTTAATGAACATTTGCAAGCGTCCAGTTGCCGCCGGTCGCCGGCGAAAGCCGTCACGACTACGGCCGTCCTCGGGCGCATCCGGGCCTACGGCGCGCGTGCCGACTCTGCATGAAAAATATCAAACAGCGCTGGCTGGCGGGCCGGTCAGCTCTTGATTCATTGAGCTTTTAGAGTCCACGGGGCTGTTTGCATCAAAAAACACATGCACACAATGGCGAACATGCGGTTTCGCCACGACGTGCATCGCCCTAATATTGAGCAACCTCGCACCGAAATGACGAGGTAACACCACGCGCTTCTGTTGGACGATGCCGGGGTGAAGATGGCAGAAGCCCAACGCAGTATCTGAGGAACCACGCATCATGGCCTCCGCGCTTGTCGGGGAGGCGGTGGTGAGGGACGACCCCGAAAGCAAAGCACACACGTCAGGCCTTCTCTACCGAATTGGTAACATCGTGGGGCACGTCAATCAATCGTATCTGCGGGCCCTGTTGAATGGACATCTTTTACTACTGGCAGAAGCTGGAAAGCAACCTGAAAAATCGAGAGCTCGGTTACTTCGGTTCCAACAATTCAAAGCTCACGGAGGTCGCCGAACGATTGCCCAAGCGCATCTGGGTCTTCAAGACGCCAAGAGGCATGAAAGGCTCAATTCAGCTTATGGGGTCGCTGTTGGTGTGCGAAGAGCCGCGCGTTGCCATCAAAACGGACTACCCGAACGTAGTCTACTACGACCTGTTCTCGCCCGAGTCTGTCATCTACACAGATTCAAATACGCCCGAGCGCATCGCAGAGGTTTCAGGTTACTTCCAGTACCGATTCCACACGGCGTTCAGCGCCAATTTCCAGGGTGACTCAGGACTCCAGGCACTGGAATCAAATGTGGTGCGAGGCCTGGAGTCAATAGTGGCGGGCTGGGACAAGGTGCAGATGCTTGAGAAAGTGGAGGAGCGCGAGAAAGTGCAGCCCATAAACCCGTTTAACCAGCAGACGCGGTAAGTGCATGCCCTCTGGCACAGAAAAAAGACCCGTCGCAAGGACGGGTCAAGATGAACCGCGCTCCATGCATGGGCGCTGAAGGGATGTTGGACTATCGGCCCTTTGCGTTCAAGTCGAAGGGTGAAGCAGTGCGTTTCGCCAATGTGAGCAATGGAAATCTGCGGCTTAGCGCTGAGAGACCAGCTTGGCTACAGAGGACTCACCGGACGTCGTTCAGTGAACGGACCTTCGAGCGAGCAGTTGGTCAAGGTCGTCGCGGGCGGCTTGCAGCTCATTGATTGCTGCGGTGAGACGGGCGAGCGGCAAGGTTGGCGGCGCCGTCTCGTCGGGGGCACTGAAGCGCTCCTCCAGTGCCACGGAGGCAGCCTGCACTTCCCGGGCAGCGCTCGCAACGCGTTCGATGGCAGCCGCTTCTTCGTTTTTGCTGTTGGTTTGTTCCATGCGCAGCGCCGCTTCTACTCGAAGGTCCCATTAGGTCAGTCCTTGCGGACTGGTGCGTTGCTAGCATAGTCCCACCGAAGTCCCTCTTGCACCACTGGTGACCACTTGCGCCAGCTGAAAAAGCTGCTCGGATGTCGCACGAAGAGCAGTTTCACAGGGCGCCCGGTCGCTGTGTGGACTGAACCGGAGCGCGCGCAGAACCGACCGACCTCTGTTGGATGGCGTCTCACCTTGCAGCTAATTCCATTTCGGCCTGCTATGAGCCGAAGTACGCTCGCAGACTCCACCCCGAACACAAGGCATTGTTCGATGCCTAATACATCAAACAGGTCCAACGCTGCGGCCCATCCCTTCTCGTAGTGGTGCGATTCTGGGCGATGCTTGGCCGAAGCCATGGCTTCGAGCACAAGATTGTGATAACAAACGGAAGACCATAGTGTCTGCTTCTGGGCGTCGCTCGGATTGCGCCGTTGAAATATCGCACGCTCAATATTTCGTACATAGCGAGATTTTTTATCGAAATCGAGTGCGTGATTACTGTGCGTGACGCGCAGACCAGAAGTCAGTGCATATCGCTTGTCGAACGCCTCGCCTTTGGACCAGCGGTACACGCTCTCACCGAGAAGCATCGTTTTGACGGCAGACCTTGAGAATTCGCTGCCCACCCAAGGCCACCATTTAATTTGCTGGCGGGTTTCAAAAAGGTGGTCAAACGACAAATCGAGGTGGTCCATGAGGTGCTAGTTATTTGTTTTGTTTGAGTACAAGGCGTTCGATTGCCATTACGCCTGCTTCCATCTTTGCGCGCGCGGCGCTGTTTGCAGAGTGTACGAAGATTTTTGGCGGCCGGAAACCTCTAAGCGCGACAGCTTCCTCTATCCAGAGGATGACGTCGTAGCCCGTTCCTCGCGAGTCGTCGCCGAGGTCGTGGTCGAGGCTTAGTTCTTCGACGGTCCCTGTTTCAAGCAGCCTGATTGCCTCCTGCGGCCAATACACGCGCGTCCAACCTTGCGGTGTGACGCGCTCGTCGTCCAGGAAGACTTTCATACAGCCACGCCCAGCTCCGACATATCGAATGCTTCCGATGTGCGTCGAGGCTCTGCGCAGCTACGGCAATACACAGCCAGCTCGCGCTCGTCGACAACTCGCGCAGAAACGAGCCACGGCTCTGACGCATCTTCAAACTGCGACATGCTCACGGAAACGTGCGGCGCATTTCTGTCGACAGCGCGCAAGCAAAGCGAACAAGGCACCGTCTTGGCGGTCGTAGGATACGCGGACGTCAGCGTCGAGGAAATGGCCGCTTCGGCGTAGTCGGCGCATTCCTGTCCGCAGAAGTCTGTCAGCACGTTGTCGTCTGAAACCAAGACGACACCAGGCTCGCTGCCCGTTACAGTTTGGCTGCGCTTCGTCAGGCTGAAGAAGCCGTGCGAGAGTTCGTGGTCACAAACGCCGCAGTAACGACCTTGGTATGAATTGCCCATGCTTGTCTCTCCGTCAATTGCCGAGCAGATGGAAGGGGCTCGTCTGATGGAGGGGAGTCTATCCACCGACTGAGACAAGCGACGTCTCGATTTCCCTCATGCGACTTTCCATTCCTCGAGAATCTGCTGGGCCAGATATTCACATGGGGGTCGTGCGGAACGGGCACTGCGGACAAGCACGACCTCGACCTCGTTCATCGCGGGAACGCCGTCGTTCTCGGAAAGTTGAACGAGATGCGCCGGGATGCTGCATTTGGCGAGAGGTGCAATGGCAAGGCCGGCCTCCACCATGCTGAGCAGGCCGAGAAAACTCGGGCTTTCAAACGACATCCGGAATGTGATGTTTTCTCTACGGAGCGCCCGTACAGCATGGTCGCGCGCCGTGCTGCCATCGGCAAAGACGGCGATTGGTAACGGACGCTCCAACCAAATCTTCCGCTTCGACGACCCAGTCCACACCATCTGCTCATGTCTGATGAACTCGCCCGCGATTCCCTTTCCTTTCGTGAGGCACGCAAGGTCGATGGTGCTGTCCTTGACCATAGGCATGAGCGCGGCGCTCGGTAGGCCAATGACGCGAATGTCCACCCGTGGGTGCATCAACGCAAACTTTGCTAGCACCTGTGGCAGCAACGAGGAAACATAGTCATCGGGGACTCCAATCGTCACCTGTCCTTCTACTTCGGGACGAACTATGGAGGCCCACGCCTCATCTCGCATCTCGAGCATCCGACGGCCATAGTCCGCCAGCCTCTTGCCTTCCGCGGTTGCTGAGACATTGCGCGTGTCCCGGACGAACAGTTGCTTTCCGAGCGCGTCCTCGATTGTCTTGATTTGCATACTGACGGCAGAGGGTGACCGAAACACGGTCTGAGCCGCCTTGGCAAACGAGCCCGAGTCCGCAACCGCCACAACCATTTCGAGCACATCAAAATCGAGCTTCTTCATATTATTCAGAAAATCTGACGAGTGCGCTCAGTTTAATTCGTTTCTCTTCATGGTCGCATGGTCCGACAATCGGTTCATCAAGATTTTTTGAAGGTGAAGCGCAATGCAAGACGCTGGGTCGATGTACCAATTCCTCGCGGTGGGCGGGATGCTCGCCATTACGCCTGGTCCGAATATGGTCTACGTGATGTCGCGTTCGGTCGCGCAAGGGCGCGCCGCCGGCCTGATTTCGCTTGCCGGCGTAATGCTGGGATACCTCTTCTACATGTTCAGTGCCGCGTTCGGAATCACGGCGCTGGTACTCAAAGTGCCAGATGCGAGTGCAGTTCTTGGCGCAGCAGGGTCGATGTACCTCATTTATCTTGCGTGGCAAGCAGTGAAGCCCGGAGGGCGTTCACCGTTTCAGGTACGTCAGTTGACGCAGGAGCCGCCGCTACGTCTGCTTGCGATGGGGGCGACAACGAGCCTGCTGAACCCGAAGTTGGCGATGCTCTTCATTTCGCTGCTGCCGCAGTTCATCGACCACACGCGAAATGATGTGATGGGCCAATCCCTCATGCTCGGCTCGTTGCTGATTGCGGCCTTCGCCCTCGCGAATGGTCTTGTCGCCGTCGGCTCCAGCGGGATGGCCAAATTTCTCAACGTTCGACCCACGCTACTGCTCGCACAGCGATGGGTCATGGGAGCAATGTTGACGGGCCTTGGAATCAGCCTGGGTGTGGATTCCGTGAGGTCTTTCCTCAATTCCTGGCCGCAGTGCGCGTTTGCTTGACGTCGGCGGTAGAAGCGCGACATTTCGAGTTAGCGCTTCTATTTTCGTTTGCCACAGTACTACCTGGCAGTTCGCGCATGCTTCTCTCCGGAATTCGCCAGTGCAATTGCGCGCTCGACCCGCTCCTCCACCGTCTCATCTCCTTCGAGCCGAATCACTCGGCACTGCCGGTCTGAAAGCCATGCCTCGTGAAGCGCAAGGCTTCTGCACGTGATGTCGCCCTCATCATATCGAGCAGCCCAGTCAAGGAACTTGGGTTCACAGTGCCCGTATAGCGCGATGTCGCGTCTCTCAATTCGCTCCAACCGAAGCTTGGTCGGGAGGGCAAGAAAAATTACAAGGTCGAAGCTGTCTTCGATGTCTCGCCCCCAGCCGCACAGAGAACCAGACACAACGGCCTCGAAGGCAGAAGTCATGCCTTTCTTGAGCATTGAGGCACGTTCGGCAGCGCTTCGCTTCATCGAGAACGGTGGAACTGTAGGCATCCAGTAAAAATCGTCCGCATCGAAGAAGGTGGAGCCGAGCCTCGCTGCAAGCGCCCTGCCAAGCGTCGTGGTGCCAGACCCGGACGCTCCCACAACGTTGATGTACTTGTAGGGTATCTCGCCCATCTTTTCGATGATTTGCCTTGTCTAGTGCCAGCGGTACGAAACCGGACTCTACGCGATTCGGAGGACCAATATACAGTCATTTTTCGCTGACTTAGGGCGACAGGTCAAGCGCCGGCAGTTGAGGCCCCCCACCAACTTGAGCATTCCCACTTGGCGTCGTCGTGACGCTCTTTCCTAGAGCTTCGCACCTGGCGTTCTCAAGCCACACGATGAAACAGTGCATTTCAGAGAGTGGTGCGTGCCGAGAAGCGAGATAAACAACCTTGTCGTTTTATTCGTCGTCATGCCCTCAGCGGGTGCTACGCGAGTGTCCGATGGTCACTTTAGGGGGTTTGCGAGGGCCCTTTCGCCGTAAGCAGGACATCGAATGCTTCGCGTGCCGACTGCAGCTCAGACATTCCTGCTGCCAACCTTGCGAGCAACAAGGTCAGAGCTGCACCATCTCCTGCGTCATGGAAGTGCTTCTCAAGGTCGGCCGATGCAGTCTGGACTGCCCGAGCCGCTTCGGCGACACGCAAGACCGCTGCGGCCTCCGCGGTCCTTCTCTCACTTGTCTCCATGTGTTCTGTCTGCAAGGTCGTGTGCAGGCGTCGAACGACGCAATTTCGTAGATGCTACGCCAGCCTGCGAGCGCTTGCTCGAAGAGGAATTGCAGCATAGACACGGATGCTTGCGCCGACCGTTGGATGCCGCGCACGCAGGAGCGAAATCTCTCGATATGCGCGCATGTACAAGTCGTCCGCTTATCGATTGCCCTTTGTAAGCACCCGAACACAACTCCGTGCTCTCAACCAAGGGACTAGCGAATAAATGGGCTTGCCTACAAGGATGCATGAACCAACCCGAAAACCGTGCCAAGCCGGCCAGCAGGCTCCCGTTCGCATCTACTCTGGAGGTTGGCCAGCTTCTCGACCTCCTCTTGGCCGACGCGATGAGCGATGTCGAAGTGGTCGCAAGAGAACTCAGCTTGCGAGACGAGATGCTAGAACGACTTCAGCGGTCGTTCGACCGATTGGTTTGCGCGCAGAGCCTCGCGGGAACTCTGTTCGATGATATTGCTGTCGATGCCCTAGACGACGGCACTTCGGACGAGGTCGACCCGATGGAGAGCGTCAGGGCTGCAATGGAAATCCTCGCGACCAGTTGGCCTCAAAACTACGGTGCAGACGCCGCCGAATGGCTCATGCTCGGCGAGCGCCGCTATTGAATTGCGATTCCGAGCTTGAGGTCATCCGTGCCGCCTACTTTCGAGAGATAGACCCTCTCACCCTCCCTCACTCGACTGCATTCCTCCGAAACCTGAGGTCTTGGCGTTGTATTTTGAGAGCAAATGCGGAAAGTGCCCTGTTTTAAGGCCGCTGGCGATTGCACATTGCCATAACGGTTGCTACGCTAGCCGCCAGCTTACGACGACGCATGTGCCGAGGGCTTGATGCTCCGGGGTGCTTCGTCTTAAGCAGAGTTCAACTTCAGGAGAGCCTCAATGGCAACGAAGAAAGCTGCTGCTACAAAAACTGCCGCACCGGCCAAGAAGGCCGTAGTCGCGAAGAAGGCTGTGGCTGCAAAGAAAGCCACCGCACCCAAGAAGGTCGCTGTAACCAAGACCGCCCCAGCGAAGAAGGCTGTGGCGGGCGCTACGCTCAAGCCGGTCAAAGACACGTTCACAAAGGCGTCGCTCGTCACTCATGTGGCTACGCAAGCCGGCGTCGAGCCGAAGCAAGCGAAGGCTGTGCTGGCAGCGCTCGAGGACACGATTCTGGGTTCTGTGAACAAGAAGGGCCTCGGCGAATTCACGCTGTCCGGGCTGCTGAAAATCAACGTCCAGAAGGTGGAAGCAAAGAAGCGGCGTTTCGGTAAGGACCCGTTCACAGGTCAGGACAGGTGGTTTGATGCCAAGCCGGCCACGGTGAAGCTTAAGGTGCGTGCGCTCAAGAAGCTGAAGGACGCAGCGGCTTAACGCTCACTCTTTGTCTTGACCGGAAGCCCGCTTCGTGCGGGCTTCTTCACCTCTGATAAAGCGGGCGGGTTCGAGCACGGTTCACCTAATGCCCTTCGTCCGTAAAGCACGGTGTCGTTTTGGGCGCGCTATCCATCGCCAAACGGAACACGGTCGAAACTAGCGGGTCCGGCAAGACCGGCCTTTCATTGGCAAATTCTCAAGAGCCGTAGCGCGCACAGTATATGGCAGCGCAAAGGTCTGCTCGTACCAAGCCTTCCGCGAGTTGAAGGAATTGGCCCTCATTGGCAATAGCGGCCACCGCTGCAGGGAACCAGGTTAATCGTCAAAGTGCCCATGGACTTGACATTTGCATCCTGGAACGACGTAGCGCTTCCTTTGAGCTGTATCGTGCCGCCGACTGTTGTCCCCTGATACTGGCCGACGGTTGCAGGACAGAGATGCACGGATGAGCCATTTGTTGGATTGAAGTTGTATGCAGTGTCCGCGATGAGGACAAGCGGGATACTGTTCAAAAAGTCACGCGATGGAAGCTGCGCGTCATATGTGCGTTCACCGGAAATCACCCGGGCCACAGTTCCGCTATGTGGGCTGGAAACATACTGGATGTGACCACACTCTACTTGTTGTAGCTGTCCTCCCACTTGCACGTCGCCGGCTCCGCTGGGCGCCAATGCTTCCAGTAGCACATCGACGTTGTGCTTCCCTACCATTGTCACCGTACCGTTTGCTCCTGAGGTGGAGTGCTCCGTGCCTGTGTTCCAGTCATGGATGACCCACCAAATGGTCGGCGCGACGGGTGTTGCATCGGTATCGGCCACTTCAGGTCGCCCAGTGGCGCAGGCTGTCAACAATAGGCAGAGCGAAAGGAACGCGCGCGCGAGGAAATTGGTTTCAAGCATCTCAGTGTCTCCGAGGGAACAACGGACAACTTGAGAATCGACGGCAAGTCGGTGCGCCACCGAGACCTGTCACTTAAGACCGAACGTACGTACCCTACACGTTCGTTGTCACTGCACCTCTCGAACGTGTGCGAGTTGCATCTTACGTCCGATAAGACCGCAACGGCGAACGGCGACGCATGTTCGACCATCGCCGCTCACATCGAACGTCAGCCATCCCAACGCAGAAATGCTGCCAGAAAAGCGGCTTGACGACGTCCAGATTGAGCGACTTCGGCGCTTGGAACGCGCATTCCGACGGCTGTGCTCCAACAAGGGGCGAGATGGCCAAGGCAGAGGAAGCAACGAGTGCAAGACAGAGAAGCTTTTCCGACCGCGTCGCGGGCGGACTGGTTTGGCCATCCACGTCTCCCCAAAGGACCAATTCTGATTAGTTGGCGGACTTCCAGAAACCTTTTAGTAATAGAAGGTTTTCTTCGCCGCAACACACGGCCGGGAAAAAATCTCGACGTAATAGCGAGCTGTAAAAATCAAGCAGACTTGTTAGAGGCTCTATGTCCTTTAAAGCCGAGGCGGCCCCATACGCGCCGTGAAAATCTCCGCCGACACCGTCAACCGCTATTGGCCCGAGGCCGGCCGCTGCGCTGCAAGCGGCGACGCAATCAACACCCGACTGCAAAAAGGGAATTCCCGCGCAAATCGTCTCGGCGTGGGTGACCTGTCCAACGCATCGCCAGATTGCTCAGGCTCTCCGAAATCGCCCGGGTGCGGCCGTACGCACATCGCGCTGTCGTAGACGTCGCCGCCCGTTAAGCACCGCTTCGGCAAAGACCCGTTCACGGGCCAAGAGTGTTGGTTTTATGCCAAGCCAGCAACGGTGAAGCGTAAATTCGCGCGCTCAAGAAGTTGAAAGACGCGGCGGCTCGAATCGTCAATACTTCTTCATGACGTGCCCGCGTTTGCCGGCCCTCTCTAACTCTGCCAACGATGACGCCCTCATCTTCGCTCGAGATACATCCTTCAGGTCGTACCGCTTCGTGCTCGAACGCCTTGCTTGAACTGGAACTCTTCTCTTGCCAAAGCAATTTCCTTATCAACACCAGACAGAAGTTGCTCTGAGCTTCCGTCGAAGCGACGTGTCGGTGCATTCGTCACAGGCCACCGTAGTTGGACGCCCGTCACCAGTGGTCTCGCACGAAGGATGCGCCTCTCGCTCTTGCCGTCGGCGTGAAGGAGCCACCACGTCTCGCACCCGTCGGTCCTGTCGGCTCTATGAGAAAGATACGGCCGTTGGTCAAGAAGGATTTGTCGAACTTGTTCCAGAGTCATTGCGTGAAGACAAAATATTGCTTTCTTTCGTCAGGCTCAGAAATCCAAAAGCACGCAGCGACAATTGCTCACCTTTCTCGTGGACAGAGGAGTAGTGCACTTTGAAGTCTGAGCGCAGCTGATAGGGGTGTTCCTGCACTCGCTAGTTACGAGTCGCCCGCGCACACACGCAGCATGTGTCTCGCTAGTCGATTCCGGCAGTGCCCGTAATCATGACGCGGGCGTCGTTGTTTTCAACCAGTGCACTGTCAACAATGATGGATTGTTCATCCTCATTCGCCAACTCAACGAGAGCCGCTGGGAGGACTTTCGACGGTTTGACGCCCAATTCGCGAAGCATTTCGGCCTGTCGAATCACATTTCCCTTACCAGAGACGAACTTGCCGTGCGCCGACTCGTACGAGGACTGGGCCTGTTTGAGCCGATTCCCCAAGCTTTCAAAGTCTCCGACGAAGCCGTAAAGCTTGTCGTACAGTTCGGCTCCCCGCCGCGCGATGTCCTGAGCATTTCGATTTTGTGCTTCCTGCCTCCAAAGATGCGCCACAGTGCGGACGACGAACAACAGAGTGGATGGACTCACCAGTAGAACGTCACGACTCAGGGCTTCCATGAAAATATCTTTGTCGTTCGTGATAGCCAACATGAATGCTGGCTCGATGGGCACGAACGCCAAGACAAAATCAAGCGATTTGCCGTAGAGCGCGTGGTATTTCTTGTCCGAAAGAGACTTAATATGGCTGCGAATCGACTCGACATGTTGCCGTAGGCTGATGGACCGTTGCTCTTCGGTCTCTGCCGATGCATACGCCTCGTAGGCGACCAACGATACCTTCGAATCAACCACCAGCTTTCGTTCTTCCGGCAAAAGAATCACGACATCAGGCTGAGCGCGGCTGCCGTCTTCCCAAGTCCGACTATCCTGTACAAGGTATTCATGCCCCTTCCGTAAACCAGACGATTCAAGGACACGCTCGAGAATCAATTCTCCCCAGTTGCCTTGAGTCTTCGATGACCCTTTCAACGCCGAGGTTAAGTTCCTCGCATCGTCGCTCAGTGCCTGATTCAGCGCATGCAATTGCCTCACCTGTTCCGCAAGGGCGCTCCGGTCCTTGGTTTCCTGAACATAAACTTCCTCGACCTTACCCTGAAATTCCTTGAGTCGGACTTTCAGCGGTTCAAGCAATTGGCCTAGACTGGTCTGATTCTGTTCGGCGAATCGTTTGGACTTCTCTTCTAGAATCTCCGTCGCCAAGGCCTTGAACTGCGCGCTCAGTTCCTCTTTGGCCTGTGTCAGCAACTTGAGCTTCTCATCTGCATGCTTGCGTTCTGCGTCGTAGCTTGTACGGAGCTCAGTCAATTCGGAACTCAAGCGCGCTACCTCGCCTTCCGCTAGCACCCGAGCGTCAGCCTCGGCAGTACGCTGTTCGCGGGCTAACGCGTGCGCGCCCTGCTCAGCTGCAAGTTCTGCTGTCAACTTGCCGTTGGAGCGCCCGCTAGACTCTCTCAAGTCGCTAAGCTGCTTGCTCGCTTCCTCTAACTGGGTTTCTGTTACTCTGAGCTTATCTTCAAGCGTCGGAATGAGTGCCGCTTGCTCTTCCAATGCAGCCTTCCGCTCATTAGCTTCATTTAGCGCGTGCCTGCATTGAGAAGCTTCTCGGTCCAGTCCCTCAACATCTTTAGAAAGCTCTGCGACTTTGGCTTCAAGGGAGGTTGCCAATTGTCGCTTCTGCGCCTCGCTTGTCGCGAGAGCGCGGCTCTCGTCTTCGCCCTCTTGAATTCGTTCAAGTAATCGCTTCAAGTCTGCCTCAAGCTGAGGGACGCGAGATGACCTCTCGGACAATCGCGCCTGCTCATTTCGACTCTGGTCCAGTTCAGAGCGAAGCTCACTGAATTCCTTCGCTGCAAGGTCTCGCGCGACGCGTAGTTTCGCGATTTCTTCGAGCGTCGCCCTGAGCCGCTCCTCTTTTTGTGCGAGGTCTATTTGCGATGCACTTTGTATCCGAACCACTGCAGCTTGGATTTGAAGCTGGATGCGCCCACGCATCAACAGCCATGAGATTACTGCGCCGACCATAACCCCGACAACGAGGAAGCCGAGATATACGAAAGAATTCATTCCATCCCCGCGAAACACGAAATTCTTGGAGCTTTGTACAAGGGCGAGACGTCTCGACCCACCTCATGGGCTCACTGGCTGACCGCCGGCGGCTTAGCCATCGTTCCTATACCGGCCACGCAAATCGGAGACTCTGGCGTCAAAGGCGTTTGTCAGGCACGGCATATCCGAGCAACCCTTCACGACCTGCTCAAGCCATTTCTCCTGTTCAATTCGCACACCGACGTCTTTCCCTCCAATCCGGGCCTGCGCCGACTCATACTCCCTGACTTCGAGGTCATACGCGGCCGCCAGAGTAACGCTTCTGCAAACATTGGCGCCAAAAAAAGACCCATCATCTACACATCCCACGCTTGAACTACTCATTTGCAGTGTCTTGTCGCGGGACTGCGCCGAGGCCACGCTCGGAGGAGCACTCGCGACTATCTGCGTGTCGACCGGAGCCACCGCACGTTCATTCGACCCGAGGGTCACGCCACTGTCGTTCTTTTGCGCTGCCGCAGGCGCGGGGTCCAATTGAACTAGCTCGCTAGATGCGGGCAAGGCTTCGCTGGCGAGCGCCGGCCGGGACGGAGTGACTCCAACAGCGCTTGTTGACGACGCTGGTTGTTCGGACGGAGAGGACAAGCTTAATATCGCTGACCCGACAATACAGATACCAATTCCGTACATCACGCGTTTCGCGGAACGTCTGAAATCACGGGTGTCAGGCTCGTTGTTTCGGTATCCGGTCTTGAACCGACGGTCAACCTTTCTGGTGTCGAAGAATCCACCAAAACCCACTAAGCCCATCAAAATTCCGCCCAGAAATAAGCCGCCCCCAAGCATTCCCATCTTTTTCGCAACGACAATTCCGTCGGCGCGCCCCGATAATTGATTGTGATTTATTGGTATCGCTCAAGCTAGTTAGCCGAGGCCACGAATCGCTGTCCGGTTCGGCCGTTCAGCGTCGCCGCACCATTCGGCTGCCTTCACCCGACGACTCGTTCTTTGGCACTATCTTCCTTGACGTCACGTAGACAAAAAACTTTAGCCGCCCGGCGAAACTATTTTTCTTCGCTTACCGAAGGGATGAAAGACGCGTCGCTGCGAAGCCTTCGAAACACTGAAAACGTTCCTGCGAAATCAATGGGTACTTTCCGCACTCGTCGCCTACAGATTGTTCGTAGGCCTGTTCCGAATTCGCAAGTTCAGGTGCAGCAGTTGGTCCGCCAGCAGCTTTAAGGTGTTTCAGATAGAGGCTGTGCTCCGCCGCCTGCGCGCTTCCACGTTTGAATTCGCTCGAAGGGTTGAGCTTTGACAAAGAAGACACGATTTTTTGCGCACCAGCGAGCGATTCGTCGTCGGTCGTCGCGCAGTAGAGCAGAGTCGTTGGACGGTTCGCCGCCAGAATAAAGGCGTATACACACGACTGCATTGCGGCGGACGATGATTGAGATATCCCTGCTGCGGCACCTCGAATCGCAAGCGCGCCGGACAGTTGCATCGGAGTGAGCAAAGCCGCGTTAGCGAATCCTGCTTTGGTGACCGCGTTGGCGTCACCCCCCAATTGGCGAATAACATCGTCCGGTTGCAACGCCCGGAGAGATTGAAGCGTGTTGTCAAACCACGACACCGGAACAAACCGGTCTCGCTGCGTAACCACACGAATTTGCCACGCGCTGTCCCCGCCAGCGACCACCGATTGACAGATACCGACCTCATCATCGGCTGCCCCAGGCATCGTGCAAGACGGGCTGTCGCCCGTCCACGGAAGCGTTGCTTTGAAGCGCAACGAGCCGAATCCTAACGTTTGCGCCTTCCACACCACCGCAGGCGGGGGCTTTGTCTCGGCCACTTGGGGCGCCGAGGCGGCCGGCGCGCTCGGACTCTCGAGAGACGAACTCCGGCCTGACGGGTTGTTCTGTTAGCCCCGGATATGAGCACGCCCGCCGCGACAGCAACCGCCAAACTGAAATACGCTGGTGCTTTACTTGCGGACATGATTCTACGATTATTATCATCTTAAGATGAATACTAACGCGCGGTCCTGAGGTTAGCCAGCACCGCATAGCGAGAAGACCATGAGTGAACACAACGACTTCGCCACCCAAGTGGCTTTTGGCACGGACAACTTCGCGGAGAACCCGGAACAAAGGTGTCCGTGCGTACTGGTACTCGACCGGTCCGGCTCGATGAGTGGCGAACCGATTTCTGCACTGAACGCAGGTCTCGTAACATTCAAAGACGAGCTCGCGGCAGACTCGCTGGCGATGAAGCGCGTCGACACCGCAATCGTCACGTTCGGCCCGGCAACCCTCGAAATGCCGTTTCATACGGCCTCGAATTTTTATCCACCGACGTTGACCCCTCAAGGTGACACGCCGATGGGCTCGGCCATCAACCTGGCACTCGACACTCTCGAAGCCCGCAAAGCCGAGTACAAAGCGAACGGCATCTCCTATTACCGGCCATGGGTGTTCCTTATCACTGATGGAGGTCCGACGGACGCTTGGCAGTCCGCTGCCGCCCGTGTACGTGAAGGTGAGGCGTCGAAGAAATTCGCATTCTTCGCTGTCGGAGTAGAAGGTGCCAACATGGACACGTTGGCGCAGATTTCGACGAGACAGCCGCTCTCATTGAAGGGCCTGAAATTTCGAGAGCTCTTCCAGTGGCTCTCCGCGTCGATGGCTGCGGTCTCGCGCTCTACCCCTGGGACAGAGGTACCTCTCGCTGCTCCGACTGGCTGGGCGTCGGTGTGAGCTGGAAGGTCATTGGAGCGTCTGCAGTAGGCACCTCGCACACTTCGAACTCGTCGCCCTGCCAAGACAGCTGCTTCTATCACGTTGCGTCAGACGCGACGGGAGCGAGCCTTTTGGTTGCTCTTGTTTCTGATGGAGCGGGAAGCGCACAGTTCGGCGAGGTCGGTTCCGAGCTTGCGTGTGAGGCCGCCGGAAAAATGCTTCTCGAAATCGCCGAAACGACTGGAGAAGACGGGTTGAAAGCGCACCTCGCGAGCGAACTGCTCGAGGTCGTCAGAGCGCGGATAAGCGAGGCTGCGCAAGCGCGAAGTGTCACCATGCGCGCGCTTGCCTGTACCTTGCTCGGCGCGGTTATTGGGCCGACCCGGGCGTTCTACTTCCAAGTCGGCGACGGCGCAATCGTGGCGCGCGACGCAGGAGCACTGGCGCCCGTTTTTTGGCCTGAATCGGGCGAGTACGCCAACATGACGTATTTCGTCACAGATGCGAACGCTGCAGAACATCTGAGAGTCGAGATTCGCGACACGTCGGACGAAGTATCGCTTTTCAGCGATGGAATCCAGCGGTTGGCCTTAGTGTTTGCTACCGAGACCGCTTACGAGCCTTTCTTCGAGCCAATGTTCAAGGCGTTACGTGCGTCGTCGGACGACCAGACGGACTCGCTTTGTGCAGCCCTTGAGCGCTTCCTAAATAGCGATGCAATCAATGACCGAACCGACGACGACAAGACTTTGATTCTCGCAACGCGTTCGCTGGGGGAAAGCAGTGTCAGTAGCGTTTGATGAACTCGGAAATCAGCTCCAGCTGGGCAAGAAGCTAGGTGAAGGTGGTGAGGGTGCCGTATTCGATACAACGCACAACGGCGAAAGCGTCGCCGCCAAAATTTACTCGCACGCTCTCCCCCCTGAACGACAAGCGAAGCTACGGGCAATGGCGCAGGTAGGTGATACCTACCTCAAGCAAATAGCTGCATGGCCCATCAGTGTATTACTGACAAAGCGACCAGGGCCCGTCGCCGGCTTCACCATGCCGAAGTTCTCTGGTTATCACGCGGTACACGAACTCTACGGTGTAGGGAGTCGTCGTCAGACTTTCCCGAAAGCGGATTTTGCCTTCTTGGTGGGAACCGCACGAAATATCGCAGCTGCATTTGATGCCATACATGCGCACGGCCACGCCATCGGTGACGTCAATGAGAACAACATCATTGTCAGTCATCAAGGAACGGTTAAGTTGCTTGACTGCGATTCATTCCATGTCAACACTTCGGCCGCCAGCTTTCCGTGCACGGTGGGTGTACCGCACTACACACCTCCCGAGCTACAAGGGCTGGGTTCTTTCCACGGCGTCACGCGGACGGCAAATCACGACAACTTTGGGCTGGCCGTTCTCGTCTTTCAATTGTTGTTCATGGCAAGGCACCCGTTCTCCGGAATCCCGAAGACCACCGGAGATTTGCCATTGGAGCGCTCTATCAAGGAGTTCCGATTCGCCTATGGAGCGGACCGCCTCGCGCGACTGATTGATATGCCACCGAAGGCTTTGAGCCTGGATTATCTACCCGCCGGTTTCGGAGACCTGTTCTGGCGCGCGTTCACTGAAACGGGTGTAAAACACGGCCGACCCAAGGCAAAGGAATGGGTTGCCGCCCTAGACGGTCTCCTTCGTTCGTTGCGTTCGTGCAGCGCCGAACCACGACATAAATTTCCAGGCCAGCTACACACCTGCATTTGGTGCGAGCGCGACAAGCAAGGAACGCCCTACTTCACTCCAGCCTCCGCGACCGGACCAACCATAAACTTTCAGGCCGCGAGTGCGAATATCGCCGCGCTCTGGTCACAAATTCAGGCCCTCAGCGCAGTACCACAGATGCCTGCGTTCGCGGCCCCGTCCTTAGCTTTGTCGGGACGCCCCGCCCCCGCGTCTAACGGCTTATCCGTAACCAAGATGCGCTTAATGTACGCCGGCATCTGCTTCGTCGCTTTCTTGTTGTCAATCAGTGAACCCAAACTCTGGTGGCTATGGCTAACTGTTGGGGGCTTTGCCACGCATGCCGTCAAGGCGGAATCGCCTGTCGAATTGAATACGCGCAAAAGCGCGGTTGCCGTCGCGCAGCGCGGCTACGATGCCGCACTGTCCGAATATGACAGGGTGCGCGGGGAGCACCCAGTTACCGATGCGTTCCGCAATCTTGGGCAAATCAAAGCCCAGTTGGACGACCTTCCTCAGGTCCTTGCGCTCGAGATGAAGCAACTGCAAGCCACGCTAGTCGCGCGTCAAATGCACGATTTCCTCGACCGGCACTTCATTCACGACTCGAAGATTTCTGGTGTCGGGGCGCAACGCAAACAGACCCTGGCGTCCTTCGGCGTCGAAACCGCCGCAGATATCACGTCCTCGGCCATCGGCGCCATCCCCGGTTTCGGTGAGGGTCTCACAAACAACCTTCTGGCTTGGAAGAGGTCTATCGAGCGAAAGTTCGTGCCGTCCGCCAACATTACCCCCTCCCCTCAAGACGTCAACTCGGTGAACGCGAGGGTCGCATCGATGCGAGCGAAACTTGAGCAGCAACTTCGGGATGGAGCGACATATTTTCAGACCGTCAGAAACGAGTTTCTGCTCCGTCAGAACAATGCGAAGGGAGCACTGGAAGCTGCCCATCACCATCTGGCCCAAGCACAAGCCGACTTGGCCGCCATGCAGAGGAAGCCGTGACAAGACTTCCCCAAATTCTTTCAACAGCGGTCATCACGGGTTGCTTCGCTGTTATCCTGGGCAGTTTCTCGATGTCAGGTCATGCGCAAGAAGCGCCGAATCCGGTGGGAGAATTTCTCAATGCCTTTCGAGGCAAACCTGTGGGGCCAGTAGCCCCCCCTCCGCCTAGCTCTATGCAAACTTCCGGCGGTCTATCTTCCGCCACGACGAGTGCTCCACTGACGCCAACGACAGCTCCCCAAGCACCCGTGCCAGCGCGTGAGCCTTCGTGCCCTCCGGGTGTCGACCGATTAGGTTGCCCACGGCCGCTTCGTCAGCAGTCGCAAAGCAATTGCCCAGCGGGCATGACCGCCGGTCCAACGGGCTGTGTTCCGATGGCGATGCCTCCAAATGCCCACCGAGTCTCCACAGACGGGCAATGGCAGTGCGACGATGGCTACATGAGGTTCGGTGCTGTCTGCATGGCACTTCAATCGACCCCCGCCAACGCACACCTAACTGGCACTGGTGGCGACTGGGAGTGTAATTCGGGATTCAGACGGGTTGGAAACACATGCGAAGCCGTAAGCCTTCCACCCAATGCTCATCTGGCCAATGCGGGGGACGGGTGGGAATGCGACGCCGGATTCCGGATGGTCGGTAACTTCTGCGTAGGACACTGAAGAGAGTCTAGAGGACATGAGGCTGAGCTATAGGAAGTCGATTTCCGCAGGACCGTTTCGCTTCAATGTTTCAGGAAGCGGCATTGGAGTTTCAGTGGGTGTCCCGGGATTCCGTGTCGGAACCGGTCCACGCGGGAACTACGTCTCGATATCGAAAGCAGGGTTCACCTATCGTGCGACCTTACCGTCTCCCGGAGGCAAGCCACAGGCTTACTCGCAGCCTCGGTCCAATTCGCCGGCAGTTCGCCCTGCGATTACTTCTCCTGGAACTGCAACCGTTGGCCCCATGACCAGCGCTGCATCAGCGACCGCTACTCTGCTAGCCTCGTCCACCGCCGACTCCGTGGTTAATGAAATCAATCGCAAAGCGGAGATGGCGCCACTTTGGCCATGGTGCGCAGCGCTCGCGTTCATTGGGGTCGTCTTCGCGGCACTCTCGTCAGATGGAGAGACACTCGTCGCCATCGTAAGCGGTGCCATCGCTGTCATTCTATCTGCCGCCGCGCTGTGGGTGTACTACTGGGATACAGCTCGCCGGGCAACCGTCCTCTTCTATGACCTCGACCCGACATCCGAACAAGCGTTCTCCTCTGCGGTCAACGGACTGATGCAACTTGCAGCTTCCGCAGGAAAGTGGAAGATTGATGCGTCCGGCACAGTGCTGAACAGAAAATATCATGCTGGTGCTTCGAACGTCGTTCAACGCAAGCCATTACAGATGGGTGTCGGACGATTCTGGAAGGTGAGGTGCAATCTCGATGTTCCGTACATCGTCGCGGGGACGAGCGCTCTCTACTTCTGTCCTGACCGCCTTTTCGTTATCACTGGACGGAAGGTCGCGGCCGTGCATTACGCCGACCTGCATATGAGCGATGGCTTGACCCAATTCATTGAAGAAGACTTCGTCCCGACTGATGCAGTCCGAATCGGCCGCACGTGGAGGTATGTCAACAAATCGGGCGGCCCTGACCGAAGATTCAAGGACAACAGAGAACTACCTATTGTCCGCTACGAAGAACTCTCGCTCACCTCAGCCTCTGGCTTAAATGAGCTCTTTCAGTTTTCCAAACCTGGTGCCGCAGCAGCGTTCCGTCAATCCGCCAAGGACCTAATGACCTTGCGTCCTGCGGCAAAACCATAGCACGGCTATGAGCCACGGTCTGACATGCGAGTATGTGACATCGAAAATGGCTCCGACGAGCAAGGGTGGGGGCTTCGACGGACCTTCGGAGGTTTCTCGTCGACTATCAGCGAATGCCTGACGGTGAGGTAAGACTCGAGTAGCGAAAGCCCGCTTTCGCGGGCGTGTCGAAACGACATCAGTTAGGAGCAGTAGCCGCCATTGTGATGCGAACCAGTCCCACCGTGGGGATGCTCACCCTTAGGACAAGCGTGGGCGACATTGACAACGCACAGCAGTGCGACAACGACAGCAGCGATTTTTTTCACGGAGTCTCCCAGTTTTAGTGCGCCGGCACTTTCGTTTCGACGGTCACAGTGTGACAAACCCGTTAACGGCAGCCTCCGTTTTCGCTTGAATCGTAGCCGCGCTGGAGCTGCTCTACGTTTGTTGCGCCCGTCTCCGTGCTCATATCGGGCGCGCAGAGCCATATTTGCCCATTGAGATTGACCCGGAAAAACGGACGCCTATCCTTTTGAAGAGGAGGTGCCGAAATGGGCAAGCATCGTACGCCGTACCCGGCGGAATTCCGGGCGCAAATTGTTGAGCTGGTGAAGGCCGGG